>OJBM01000138.1_pt1 | contig 34858 bp, 32 predicted proteins | sample 1591061 | NCBI WGS metagenome assembly OJBM01 (sample SAMN05416872, study PRJEB24817) | seawater metagenome | isolation source: Sea water | place: Canada:Atlantic | collected 2013-11
GTCCTTTTTGCGTCGGCTTTGCAGCGGAAACACAGGATGTTGAAACCTATGCTCGTGGAAAACTCGCTCGCAAAAAATTAGACATGATAGCCGCTAATAATGTCAGCATTGCAGGACAAGGATTTAACAGCGATGACAATGCACTCACATTATATTGGAAACAAGGTAAACTTGATTTACCGTTGGCCGATAAACAAGAATTAGCAAAACAACTAGTAGTTGAAATTATTAAGCATTACAATCATGCCCAATAATTTATAATGCATCGCAGTTTAACAACACAACCACAGCAGTAGGATTAGTTGCCTCATGGCCGTCACTAAAAAATCGAACCGTCGCGAACAAATACTCCAATCATTAGCTCATATGCTTGAAACCCCAGGAAATCGTATTACTACGGCAAAACTGGCGGCAGAAGTAGGCGTATCAGAAGCAGCACTTTATCGCCACTTTCCGTCTAAAGCGCGCATGTTTGAAGGCTTAATCGAATTTATTGAGCAGTCTGTGTTGTCACGCGTCAATATCATCACAAGCGAAGAGAAGAACACCCTCTTACGTTGCCATCACATCATTCAATTAGTTTTATTGTTTGCTGAAAAGAACCCTGGTATTACCCGTATTTTAACTGGGGATGCATTGTTGGGTGAGCATGACAGATTGCGCGATCGAATTAGTCAACTATTTGATAAGTTAGAAACGCATTTAAAACAAATTTTGCGCGAGCGAAAACTACGCGAAGGCAAGAGCTTTGACATAGATGAAGCACAGCTCGCAAACATGCTATTAGCCTATGCTGAAGGACGCGTTAATCAATTTGTTCGCAGTGGCTTTAAAACAAAACCCACTGAAGGGTTTGAACAACAGTGGCAGCAATTTGCTAAATTGTTAGGATAATAAAAAAGGGCGTTCAACGCCCTTTTTTAATATTTAAATTGCCGTTTTAAATACCGTACTGTTCACGATAAGCCGTTACGCTTGCTAGCGTATCGCCCATTTCGCCTTTCTCAGTTAAGTAACCAATTAAGTCACCTAAAGTCACGATTGAAATCATAGTTGAGCCATAATCACGCTCAATCTCTTGAATCGCAGATAACTCGCCTTGACCTTTTTCTTGACGATCTAAGGCAATTAGTACGCCAGCTAGTTCCGCACCTGCATCATTAATGATATCCATTGATTCGCGAATAGCTGTACCTGCGGTAATAACATCATCCACCAGCATAACTTTGCCTTTCAACTCGCTACCTACCAAGCTGCCACCTTCGCCATGGGCTTTTTTCTCTTTGCGGTTAAAGCAATATGGCATATCAATATCATGCTGTTCACACAGTTGCAGAGCAGTTGCAGAAGCAATTGGGATCCCTTTATACGCAGGGCCAAATAATAAGTCGTAGTCAACACCGCTATCAATTAGCGCTGCCGCGTAAAAACGACCTAAGCGCGCTAAATCACGACCTGTATTAAACAAACCAGCGTTAAAGAAATAGGGGCTAATGCGGCCTGACTTAAGGGTGAATTCACCAAACTTTAATACACCACGTTCTAACGCAAATTCAATAAAATCAATTTGATACTGTTTCATCTCTCTACCCTATTTCAAAGTTTCTAACTGTTTAACGAATAAATCTTTAATACCGCCTTGCGCCAACGAAAGCATCGATAATAGCTCTTGATGGCTAAAAGGTTCACCTTCTGCTGTGCCTTGCACTTCAATCATTTTACCATTATCAGCCATGACAACATTCATGTCTGTTTCAGCATCGCTGTCTTCTGGGTAATCTAAGTCACAAACCGCTTCACCCTTATAGATGCCAACTGAAATAGCAGCAATCATGTATTTTAGCGGATCTTTTTTAATCATTTTATTTTCTTGCATATAGCGAAGCGCTTCGACAAGCGCAACACAGGCACCTGTAATAGACGCTGTGCGTGTTCCGCCATCGGCTTGAATTACGTCGCAATCCAAGGTAATCGTAAACTCTCCCAAAGCTTCCAAATCAACTGCTGCACGTAATGAACGTGCAATAAGACGTTGTATCTCTAACGTGCGACCGCCTTGTTTGCCAGCATTAGCCTCACGGCGCATACGCGAATGCGTTGAACGAGGTAGCATGCCATATTCAGCAGTGATCCAACCTTGGCCTTTGCCCTTTAAGAAACGTGGAACACCGACTTCAACAGTGGCGTTACATAAAACCTTAGTGCCACCAAACTCAACCAAAACTGAGCCTTCTGCATGTTCGGTGTAATTACGGGTAAAGCTTACTTCCCTTACTTGATCATTACGGCGTCCGCTTGGACGCTCCATCGTTGTTGCAGTCATGGCATCTACTCAATTAATTAAAGATTAAATTTGTTGGGTATTATAAAGCGACTGCCCATTGATAGCTATGGGAACTTGGAGATTTGAAGGGTACAAACAACGGAGGTAGACGTGAAAAATCCAGTGATGTTAGTCACTGGATTCTTGATCTCATCGGACAAGCTGACAAGCTTTTAATAACTCGCGTTTGCTAGTAATGTTTATTTTACTTGTGTTGTTAAAATCCAATCGCTTAATAGACGAACACCGTGGCCTGTACCACCAGATTGTGAAACACCTTTATCGGATTTAGTCAGTGCGTTACCTGCGATATCTAAGTGAGCCCATTTAGTATCACCAGTAAATGCTTTTAAGAACATTGCCGCTGTTGATGCACCAGGGCCGCCAGAACCAAGGTTTGTCATGTCAGCAATTGGGCTTTTCAGCATATCGCCGTATGCAAGCGGTAAACGCCATAGCTTTTCTTCAACATTTTTACCTGACGCAGTTAGCTGTGTGACTAACGTATCGTCATCACTAAATATTGCTGAATAACGGTTACCAACGGCGCGAATTTTTGAACCAGTTAATGTCGCAACATCAATCATTACTTTAGGAGAATAGTGCTTACGTGCATACCACAAGCTATCAGCCAGTACTAAACGACCTTCAGCATCAGTGTTTAGAATTTCTACACTCTTACCTTCAGCTGTCATCACAACATCACCAGGCGCAACAGATGTTTTAGAAACCATGTTTGCCGCCATGCCCATTACAGCAACAACATTCACTGGCGCTTTTTGCAATGCCATCGCTTTAACGGTACCTAAAACAGCAGCAGCACCGGCCATGTCAGACTTCATATTAGCGATAGAGCTACCCGTCTTAACGTTATAACCGCCTGAATCAAATGTTATGCCTTTACCGACTAAAGCGATAGGAGCATCATCACTGCCTTTCCAATGAGCAACAACTAAACGTGAACCTTCAGATGAACCACGTCCCACCGCATGTAATGCGCCCATACCCATTTTCTTAATTTGCTTAGGTGTTAATACTTTAACGTCAACACCCAGTTTTTTAAGTTCTTTTGCTGCTTTAGCAAAATGCGCTGGATTCATTTCTGTAGGAACTTCAGACGTTAAATCACGAGCTAAGAATACACCAGCTTCAATGGCTTCAAGCTTTTCGTAACGAGATTCAGCTTTACTTGGCTGTGAAACCACCATTCGATAGTTTTTTTCACTTGGGCGTTTTTTTGATAAGTATTTATCAAATTTATAAGCACGTAAGTTAATACCGTGGGCTAATTGAGCAGCAAAACTTGCATTACTTACGCTGTCAGAAACACCTTGTGTAAAGACTTGAACATCACTCGCCTTAGTACCTTTTAGTTTTGCACTGATGCTAGCGCCGACTAAATTTACGTCGCCTGCGTTAAGTTTCGTATCTTCACCTAAACCTACAACAATAAGTCGCTGAGCATTTAATCCAGCAGGTGCTAGTAACTCAACGATTTCCTTAGATTTACCACTAAAATCAGCCGCTTTTAATGCTGCAGAAATTTGTGATTGAGACTGCTTGTCTAAACGTTTTAAGTCCGGAGATATTTCATCGCCAGCTTGAAATACAACAACTGAGTCAGCTTTTTTCGCAGACGATGAAAAATCAAATTTTTCAGCCAGCGCAGATTGACTTAATCCAAATGCAGCAAGTGTTGCAGCTACGGTAAGACTTTTCTTGATAAACATAAGGTTCTCACAAATTAACAAGGTTGATTAAAATAAACGGCGCAGATAATGACATAATATGTCTAAACCTGCAATTGCTGTTTGTACCTGCAATCGTTAAAAATAGCGATTAAGAAGTCGCTATTTTATTAATTGCAGGTGTAACTATCTATTCATCATTGGTGACAAAGTGCGATGCAGCAGCAGAAAACACAACATCAGTTGAACTGTTTAATGCGGTCTCTGCTGAATCTTGAATCACGCCGATAATAAAGCCAATAGCAACCACTTGCATCGCGATATCATCAGTAATACCAAACAAGCTACAAGCTAATGGAATTAACAGTAGCGAACCACCAGCCACGCCAGACGAACCACACGCGGCAACCGACGCAACCAAGCTCAGTAAAATAGCCGTAGTAAAATCAACATCAATACCCAGCGTATTCGCCGTAGCTAATGTCAGTACGGTAATCGTAATTGCCGCACCTGCCATGTTTACCGTGGCTCCCAGCGGGATAGAGACCGAATAGGTATCTTCGTGTAAATTTAGTTTTTTACAAAGCGCCATGTTAACTGGAATATTCGCGGCAGAACTACGTGTGAAAAACGCAGTAATACCTGACTCTCTAAGACAAGTAAGCACTAACGGGTATGGATTTTTACGGGTCACTGAAAACACGATCAGCGGATTGATAATCAGGGCTATCATTAACATTGAGCTGACTAGCACAATCACCAAACGACTATATTCAGCCAATGTATCAAAGCCAGTAGTCGCCACTGTATTAGCGACCAGCCCTAAAACACCTAATGGCGCAAACTTAATCACTAGACGTACAATAGAAGATATGGCATCAGAAATGTCTTGTACCGCAGTTTTTGTCGAGCTATTAGCCTTTTTAAGAGCGATACCTAAGCCGATACCCCACGCTAGAATACCTACAAAATTACCTGTCATAATCGCGTTAATTGGATTATCGACTATTTTAAACGCTAAGGTTTGTAATACTTCAGCTAATCCTTGCGGTGGGTTTGCATTAGCACCGGCCAAATCGAGTGTCAGTACAGTGGGAAATGCAAAACTCATCAATACAGCAATCATCGCTGCACTTAATGTCCCTAAAAAATATAAACCAACGATAGGTTTAATATTGGCTTCGCTGTCTGATTTTTGATTAGCAATCGATGACGCAACTAATACGAATACTAGAATTGGTGCCACAGCTTTCAAGCCACCAATAAATAATGATCCAAATAGAGATAGAGATTTGGCCGCTTCTGGTGCTGACAACGCCAGTGCCACGCCCAAGATTATCCCAATAATGATTTGGCTTACCAAACCAAGTGACTTTAATTTTTCAATCATAATACCGCTCTTATTGTTATAGGTGTCGCGTATTCGGCAGCCTAAAGAGCGTTTTGTATCATCGTGGTGATTCAAAGTCCAACAACAGCCAACATTAAACGTCTTGCTGGCTGTCAATCAAACCTGACTATGGCAATTCCATCACGTTATTTACCGTTGTTCTATCAATACGGTAACGATTAGGGTCAACCTGAACATAACTTGGTTTTTCTTTTGAATACAATGAAATAGTACTTCTATCTCGATTAAAATGAACCTTGGTTAGCGTCAATACATTACTATTATCAACCGCAGGATAGCCACTATATAAACCCACTTCAATTTCTTCATCGATTAACTCATACTCTTCTTTATTGGTTTCTCGATTTAAGACCAGTTTACGCGTACTAACATCAACTTCAGTCACATAAAGCCCATCATCATGTTGAGCGACATGAGCGTCGTGAATTTCAAACTCATGAAATACAACACGTTTAAACAAATCATCAATAATGATTTTTTGCTCAGGCGTTGCGACACCATAAAATGCGTTGAGTAAATCTAGCGACGTTGGCTTATTTGGATAACCATGTGTTTGTAATAAACTTTTTAGTGCACTATTTAACTTCGTTTCCCCCAACAAACCCAACAGGGCGTGCATCACCTGCTTGCCTTTTGAATAATAAATATGCGGTTCAAAACCAACGCTGTAGAGCGGATTTTCGACACTCGAGTTATATGAACGCATCTGCAAGTAGCGGTCGATAGATAAATGTACCTCGACATTAGCGGCATATTGACCATAAAGTTTTCTCGTCATGACCAATTCTGTGTACTTACATAATGTTTCAGTAAGCATTGCATAACCACCAATATAGTTAGGCTCTAAATACCCGCCCCAATACTGATGAGCAAACTCATGAGACACGCCACGTAACAACGGGTTATGCTGCGCGCCTTCGTTGTTTAGGTTAAAGAATCGATTTTCAACCCCTAAATAAATCCCCGGCTGAGCACTACCAAATGATTGATTACTTGAGAAATAAGGTAGTTCTGCCACCGTAAACTCGTCACCTTTATAAGGAATGTAATGTTGCTTAAAATAATCCATGGTATTGGTTAACGCATGATAAATCAGTTCATTATCTTTGTTATGCTCAGGAGAATGATAAATCTTTATATCAACACCATCATGGTGTTTTACCACTTCATCAAACTCTGCAGAAACATAAGCTAATTGTTGTTTCACTTTGTGTTTACTTTTGTAATGAAAATAATTACGGCCATTTTCAGTCCACGTTTTTTCTAAATGACCAACAGCAACAACATGTTGATTATCATTGGTAGAAACGACAGTTTCAAAATTAACCCAATCATCACTCACTTTCTGATCGGCTTGCGTTGGTGTCTGAAATAGCTCAAGAGGTAAGCCGCGCTTATCACGCTCCTCTTCATTGGACATCACCAATCGCTGATCAAAACCAAACTGAGGAATAACATCTTCTAGCTCAATATAAGATCCATTTTCGGTAACATAATGCTCACCATCGAGCTCGACGAACGTACTGTGCGTGATGGCAATATCAAATATTAGCGATCGCGTTTCACCGGGCAGCATTGGTTTATTTAATTGATAAATATATTGTTTAAAGACATCGTCGTATTCAATAAGCGTCGCTTCGGCTAATTCAAGGCGTTGAGTTAACTTTCCTGAGCTGACAAATGAAATAAGTAATTTATCAATATTGCTAGCCGATTGGTTTTCAAATGAATAACTACCGTTGGCGACAAAACGTTGTTCATTTGGGAAGATATCAACAGCAACATCAATGTCGGTGACTGTAGGTATATTGGCGTCTTTGAAATCCGCAAACTTTTGTTCATACTGCTCTTGGCGATCAAACATCTCTTCTTTTGACAAAAAGTCGTGCGCCATATTGGTTTGATAAAAAATATAACTGCCGCTTACCGCCATAGAACTCGCTGCTAACACCAAGGTCGCAATACTCGCTCTAGATAACTTTTGGCTTACCGTGGAAGTGCCTCGTTTCCACATTTTTATCGTAAAAACAGAAAGTAAGACTGCAAAAGACATCCAATAAGCGTTGTACCAATTGAGCGCTTCAAGGTGATATAGCGATTGTGTCATGTCCGAGAAGATAAACTGCGGCTTATAGGCAAACGACACCAATGGGTGCTCAAAAAAGCCAATTTTTACAACGATATTGACGACAAAAATGCCAAACCCTAATAATAACCCTAACGATTTGGTTGACGCGAATCGCTGTAAAAACAACGTTAATAACGTCACCATGGTAATCGGCATACCTGCATAGTAATAGAGCGATAAATATAGCGTTGGTTGAATATCAAAAGACTGCTGAGATAACTGGAAAAGTATGGCAACAATAATAGCCGCCGTGATAAGCGTGAATCCTACGGCCAATACTGTCGTGAGCTTTGCAAAATAGAAGGTAAAATTGCGTGTAGGTGTTGTGTCGATTAATCCATTGATATTCACATTACGCTCTGTCCAATACAGTTCTACAGCATAGAATATAGCCACCAGCATGCCGATATCTGACAATGGCTGTTGCAACAATTCGAGCATCAATGCAGTGAGCGGAAGGAATGGCTGGCCATTACTAATAGGACCATTAAACGTATTACTGACTAAAATTACACCACAAAATATAACGGTAATGATGAGTAAAACAATAAAGGTCAAGCCACGGGTAATACTCGCATACTCTAATTTTAATTTTGATAGCCATATTTTAAAGCTAAACGACTGAAAATCTGTATTAATTGTGAGAGCTTGATAAGGTTCAACAACAACTCCTTGAGGCGACTTTTTACGTTCAGCTTTGGCTTTTTTGGCGGGTGCAGGCTGTCTAAAGTTAAATCTGTAATAAGTTGCCACAAACAACGACACACTCACGGTTAACCACAAAATACGGTTTAGTAATAAATCGCCGCTTAGTGAGGGGATCACAATATTTTTCTGCTCTGCCGTCCAATAAGCAGTTTGCTCCATATAGGCAATAAACCCATAAGGTTCTAACAGCGACGCAAAACCAGAACTATCATTAAGTAGCGGAGAGGAAGTAGCCATCATCGAAGAGTTGCCAAGTACAGATCCAATAATGTAAAGCACATATACAGCAATTCCAGACACATAAACCGCAATCATACTTTTACTAAACATAGCGGTTGCAAAGACGACTGAACAGGCAAATAACACCGCTGGTACGACAAAGATCCCATAGCTGATCAAATAATTGGTTACGCTAAAAGGACCCACTAATTCAGGTTCAAGCCTCAATAATGTCAGCATCATGACCAATACGCCAATCGCCATGAGCGATAGTGTTGCAAAAACTAATCCTAGATATCGACTTGTTAAGTAATGGAATTTATCAACGGGTGTTGCGAAAATTAACGACTCCATTTTATATTGGCTATCACGTAATAAGGTCGACGATGCCAACACACACACCATGAAAATGATGTTAGGTACAATGAACAGCATAGTCTGAGTGATAGCATACGATGAATTGGCAAACAGCAAGTGAGAACCACGTTGCCCAGTAATTACAAACGCCATCCATGAAATGAGCAGCGCTGCGACCCAAAAACCAATCTGTTTGAAATGAGCGGATAACTCAAATTGTGTGAGTTTATTTATCATTGTCATCACCTTTATTAAGTTGATGTAATGTTGAAAAATAAACATCTTCTAAATCCGGAGTCACTGGCTCAAATCCCATTTCAGGCTGAAATTCACTTTGCACAACAACCTGTGTTTTTCCAGTGATGAGCTGCTCAGAGATAACTTCAAATTTATCTCTATATTGAGAAACCTGCTCTTTCGCGATTTCTTTACGCCAAATAGTGCCATCAATTGCATTAATCAAGTCACGAGGTTTACCTTGCAGACGCACATTGCCTTTAGCCAATATAGCCATGTTAGGACAGAGCTGGCTGACATCTTCAACAATATGCGTCGACAGAATGACGACTACATTTTCCCCAATTTCACACAGTAAATTATGGAAACGATTTCGTTCATACGGATCAAGGCCAGCTGTTGGTTCATCAACAATCACTAACTTTGGAGAGCCCAGCAAGGCTTGTGCAATCCCAAATCGTTGGCGCATACCACCAGAAAAAGAACTGACATCTTTCTTACGGACATCATAAAGATTGGTTTGATGTAACAACTGCTCAATTTGTCTCGACCGTGTCTTATGATCAGTCAAGCCTTTAAGTAGAGCCATGTGCTCAAGCAATTGATAGCAAGACACTTTAGGATAGACACCAAACTCTTGCGGTAAGTAGCCTAAACAAGACCGTAAAATATTAGGGTTCTTAATAATATCTTTGTTTTCAAAGCTGATTTGCCCATGCGATGGTAGTTGCAGCGTTGCGATAGTGCGCATTAAACTAGATTTTCCAGCCCCGTTTGGGCCCAATAATCCAAACAATCCAGGCTCAATATCTAACGACACACCACGTAGTGCCTCAACGCCATTGTCGTAAGTTTTCGATAAATTTCTTATGTTTAACATGTCAATTCCTAATACTGGTTTCTCATACTGGGCTAGTTTACAATCGCAATTAATAGATAGGTGAAACGAATGACGAACGACAGTTAAACCTAGATGAACGACCAATGATGTCAGATAAGGAGCACTTTTTGATAGCCCCAAGAACGCAAATCAATATCGTAAAACTACTAATTGGTAGCTCTCTCTACGGCGCTTTTTTATATTGGCTCTACGTTAACAACCTCGCTGATTTACTCATTGTGTTCTTAACGATGTCATTGATGATTCCAATCATATTTTTGATTAGAGATCGGTTTAAACAACAACAAATCATCGATAACCTTCACCAAGAAAGCTTAACTGCTGAGTTAAATTTACTTAAGAGCCAAATTAACCCACACTTCTTCTTTAATACGCTTAACAACCTTTACGGATTAGCTACTGAAAAATCCGATTTAACTCAAGAAGTTATTTACAAGCTATCACAAATGATGCGTTTTACTATTTATGATGGTCGTAAAGATTCAGTATCGGTCGAAGATGAAATTAGCTACCTCAATAATTTCATTGAACTCAACCAAATTCGCCACAAAAACGCCATTGATATTGAATTTAATCAAAAAACTGAAGATAAAGAACAACGTATTCCCCCACTACTTTTTATCAACTTATTAGAAAATGCATTTAAGCATGGTGTCGATACACAAACGGCTAATCAGTTTATCCGCTTTACCTTAAGCACCCAAAAAACGACTATAGCTTTCGAATTAACCAATAATTATGATCAAGTAATACTAGATAGTAAAAAGTCAAAGCGTGGTACCGGTGGCGTAGGGATAGAAAACTTGCAACGCAGACTTCACTTGTTGTATCCCGATAAGCATCAATTTACAGAACATGCAGAAAATGGCATCTATCACACAAAAGTTGTCATCGACTTAACCTAGGAATTACTATGCCACTCAATTTTGCCATTATTGACGACGAGCCTTTGGCCCATTCCCTCATCGAGAATTTCGCCAATAAATTGGAGCATCTAACGCTTGTGGGCAATTGCCATAACGCTGAACAAGCAAAATCACTCCTTAGTACGCAGCGAGTTGATTTTATTTTTCTCGATATTCAAATGCCGCAAATCACTGGCTTTGAATTTTTACGCGGCTTAAATAATCCGCCAAAAATCATTATCGTTTCTGCCCATAAAGAATACGCCCTAGAAAGTTATGACTATGGCATTAGCGACTATTTACTCAAACCTTTTAATTTTGAGCGATTTGAAAAAGCGGTACAAAAAGTTACAGCCTCATTAACAACCCAACGAACAGCAGTCACTAAACACAACGAATCTACGCCACATATTTTCATTAAAGATGATAAGAAGCATCACAAGGTGCCGTTGAGCGATATTACCTACATCAAAGCCAATGGTAATTTTACGTCAGTGCACCTTCATAACAACCATATCATTAGCCAAATGAAAATTTCAGATTTTGAAAAGTTGTTACCTGCTGAGATTTTTTGCCGTGTACACCGTTCTTATATAGTTGCTCTCAGTGCTGTTACATTAATAACAGCTAATGAACTAACTCTCAGGGATGCGGTCATCCCTGTAGGACGAGTTTATAAATCTCATTTAAAAATGTTATTAGCCAATGACAAAACACATCAGTAATCAGATTGTTGTGGTAGTCTTGGCACACACAAACCGACATACTTAAATTTCAGGAACACAGATGTTTACGAAGTTATTAAAAAAATGCGCCGCCATTGCCATTCCAGCAACGCTGTTAATGACCAGCGCACACTCATTTGCTTATACCGATGTATCTCAGGCAGAAAAAACACAAATTGCTAAGAAGTTTGCCAGCGTTCGCCCAGAGTTAATCGTGTCAGATATTGAAAAAACTGATATTGATGGTATGTACTTGCTTAACTTTTCAGGCAAAGGCAGTGTTTATTACGTCCCTAAAGGCGATTACTTTTTCACAGGTGATTTATTACAAATCTCTGGGAAACGCTTTGTAAACGTTAAAGAAAAACGCCTTGAAGGGCCTCGTAAAGCAGCCATTGCAGCGATTGACGAAAAAGAAATGATTATTTATCCAGCAAACGGAAAAAAGAAGACCAGTATTACGGTATTCACTGATGTTGACTGTGGCTATTGCCGTAAGTTACACAAAGAGATGGCTAAGATTAATGATTTAGGTATTGAGGTTCGCTACCTAGCCTACCCAAGAGCAGGTATTAATTCACCCTCTTATAACAAGGTTGTTAGTGCATGGTGCTCAGACAACAAACAAGACGCATTAACCAAACTGAAAAACGGTCAGCCAGTTTACACAGCAGCCTGTAAAGACAATCCGGTAGCACAGCACTTTATTCTTGGAAACCGTTTAGGCGTTACAGGCACACCAGCGATAATCATGGAGTCAGGCGAATTGCTGCCAGGCTATTTGCCAGCAGATAAATTGGCGGAAGCCTTAGGCATCTAATTCCTATCATTCATGGCAAGAGTTCAGCATTATAGCGCTGAACTCTTTACTGTTTATTTGCTAAATTTAGCCTTAATACCCGCTTCAAACGCTTTATTTAACTCTGTCACTTTATCAACCGTTTCATTGGGTGAAGTAACCGACAACACATAGTGCTCAATTTTCCAGCCAGCATCAGTCATTCGAATAACACCTGAACCACGACAGATACCTAAATTAGGTGTATCGAGCAGCTCATCGAACCACGCAATTTTGCCGTCATCAGAGAAATAAACATTTCGATCAATTGCAGTGAAATCCCATGCTTTTCCACGTTCGAAATATTTCTTACTCCAATCGAAAAACGCCTCTTTTTTCCAGTTTTCGAGTGCGTCAGTACCAATAAATACCGCGTCATTATTCAACGCACCAAAATACCCCGAGGCATCAGCCTTAGCCGCCGCACGATGCCAATTATCCATTAGTTGGTTGATTTGACCTGACATGGCTTCTTTATCTGGCGCAGTCGTTGTTTGACAACCCAACAGCACGACAGAGGCAATCATGCCGATCAGTGTCAATTTAATAGTGTTTCTCATTAAAATATCCTTTAGTTAGTAGGGTTTATTGTTATGGCATCATTTCTTCATTGCTTTCAATAAATTCTGTCGTCGTCCCATCGTTGTGAATATCGCAAATCAAGCGCGGTGAGCCGTCGCTATTTAACTCTAGATAACCCAAACCACTTTTAGATACCAAGCGTCGATGTCCACCATTGACCACATTACGCCCTTTAACTTTCATCGAACGACGCTTAGTGAAAAAGTTAAGTGGCGAGTATGAACCATATAACCAACGGTTAAGATGATCGAGACAGCCAATCAGCGGCTCTGGGAACATATTTTTGATTCCACTGGATGTTACTTGCCATATCTTGGGTGAGTGTTCTCTGAATCGAAGCTCGATGTCATAGACAAACGAATAATGGACGTCACCAGATAAAATCACAAAATGTTGTGGTGTCTTAGGGTGCCTAAAGATATTAAGAATTGTGCTGGCCGAACCTGGATGAGCCATCCAGTTTTCAGCATCCACCGCAAGCGGTTTACCACAGGTTGTCGCAATGCGCTGGATGGTTTCAATAATTTTCACACCAAAAATCGGCGCAGGTGATACTAATAAAATCGCATCTTCACCAATCAATTCTTGTTGGAGTTCACACATGGCTTCCCAATCCATCAAACCAGATGGGTGTGCAAGATCTTGCTCACTGCGCCAACGTCGGGTACGACTATCAACAACAACAACTTTTGGATAGGTGTCTAGCGTAAAGTGCCATTTAGCGAATTGCAGCACTTTATCAATAAATGAATCATGATTCTCTTTATTTGGTAAGCCATTATAACTATTAGCTATTCCCATGAAATCACTATCAAACTGTGATGGATCGTTGCCCCAACCTTGGCACAACCAGTATCCCATCATCATGTTCCCAATGATCCGTTTAGAAAATGGATTCTCATAAGCGGCTTGCTCCCACAATGCCGTCAGATTCCAATCGTCAGTGACGTCGTGATCGTCGAAAATCATGTAAGTTGGAATATGAGCCAACAATCGTTGAACTTGTGGCAGCCCGTCAATAAATCCAGTAATGGCATCACGCTCACCTTTATGCATTTTTTCAAACGCACTCGGCACATCATAACCACTCAACGAAACCTTACTCCACAACGATGGCGACCACACCATCAAGTACATTGCCATCACTTCGGCAAACGAAATCAAATGGTTATGAGCATACACAGAGGTGAAAATATCTTGTTTAGCATTCTTACGATACCAAGGCGCACCAAGCTCAGTGGTCGGTAGATAATCATGGCGATAATAATACTGTTCATTGAGCTGATGTAATTCATCAGCTGTTTTTAACTCACAGCCGTCGAATGATTCGTCATTGAGTCCCAATAAATCTATCACCTGATGAATCGCGTAAAGCGTTGGTGCCGCAACATGATCGGCATAAATCTGATCGCCACTCATCATTAACAACGAGGGTCTTGCTTCACTGTCATTAAGCGCATTACTGATCATTGTATCACCAGCTAACAAGCTATCATCACATGCCGCATGCGGATTGCGACACGAACCGTGTAAAATATTGGTAGTTTGCGGCTGGATAATAAACGACGGACGTGACCTTCCTTCATACATCAAGTGTGGAATAGATTCCGCCAAAACCTCTGTTCCTCGTTCGGTATCAAGCAGTAAATCATATTCAATATAGGTATCTATTGGTAAATCTATTTCGATATCCAATAAGTGAATAACCGCCTTAGCGCCTACGCGATATTCACTCACGCTGTTTTTATCAAGCGCTACGTCTATTACAACGTTATCGTCAACATAGCACTGGAATCGGCCGCGACACGGTTGTGGGCTCACCCACCACAAAACTAATTGTGTCGTTGATAAACGCCGTAAAATCGGCCCAGCGAGAATATTGTCTAACACGTATAAACCTTGTTTGCCCTCAAAATAATGCCTTGTTATCTCGCAAAAAATTAGCAATAGCAAGCAACAATAGCTTCAATGCACAAAAATTGAGTCACGGATACTTTGTTGATGGGCATTGGCCATGAATTACGGTATATTTGTAACAAATTTTTTAAACAAGTTTGTTGGAGACGTTCATGGCCGCGCTAGGCACCCTATACATTGTTTCAGCCCCAAGTGGTGCAGGTAAATCGAGTTTAATTTCGGCGTTAATCCAGAAAAACACAGCCAAAGACTTGCAAGTTTCAGTGTCGCACACCACTCGTGGCCCACGTCCAGGTGAAGAAAATGGCACTCACTACCATTTTGTCAATGTCGATGAGTTCAAATCACTAATCGATGACGGGGTATTTTTTGAGTGGGCGCAGGTTTTTGATAACTACTACGGCACATCACGTACCGTCATCGAAGAACAGCTAGCCAATGGCATTGATGTTTTCTTAGATATTGACTGGCAAGGCGCTCGTCAGGTTAAAGAGCTAATGCCGCAAGCAAAGGGCATTTTCATTATGCCGCCTTCACGCAATGAGCTTGAACGACGCCTCGTTGGCCGCGGTACCGACAGCGATGAAGTTATCACATCACGTATGCAACAAGCAGTTAGTGAAATGTCACACTATGACGAGTATGATTATTTAATTATTAATGATGATTTTGAACAAGCGCTAATCGATTTTAGTGCTATTATCAATGGCAATCGTCTAGCTAGAGCACAACAATCACTAAAACATAGTGATATGTTAAAAGATCTGTTGGCGCAGTAATTCAAATCGAGTATACTTTTGCGTCATTTTTTATACACACAAATTTAGGAGTTTCCATGGCTCGCGTAACAGTTGAAGATGCTTTAGATCAAGTTGGTAACCGTTTTGACTTAATCCTAACAGCAGCACGTCGTGCTCGTCAGTTAGCAAACGGCGGCCAAGACGCTCTAGTAGACGAAGAAAACGATAAACCAACAGTAGTAGCACTTCGTGAAATTGAAAAAGGTCTAGTGACCAATGAAACAATGGATGAGTGTGAGCGTGTTGTACAACGCGAACAAGAAGCGGCTGAACTTGCTGCGGTAGCTGCCATTGCAGAAGGCCGAATCAGCGAGTAATTGCGCTTCATCCTTTTCAACGTCGGGGTGAATATTGTATCTCATAGAAAACCTAGTAGAGGTAGCATCGAGCTACCTTGAACCTGCTCAAGTTGAGCAAATCATTGAAGCTTACAAAGTCGCTCATGCAGCGCACGAAGGTCAATTTCGCTCGTCAGGCGAACCTTATGTAACTCACCCCGTCGCTGTTTGCCAAATCTTGGCAGACATGCGTCTTGATCACGAAACGTTAATGGCTGCATTACTCCATGACGTTATCGAAGATACCGAAGTCACTCAAGACGAACTCGCCGCACAGTTTGGTGTCACCGTTGGTGAACTCGTTGAAGGTGTTTCCAAACTCGACAAGCTTAAATTTCGCGATAAGAAAGAGGCGCAAGCCGAAAACTTTCGTAAAATGATGATGGCGATGGTGCAAGATTTACGAGTTATTCTGATAAAACTTGCTGACCGCACTCACAACATGCGCACTTTGGGTTCATTACGCCCTGATAAACGTCGCCGCATTGCCCGCGAAACCTTAGATATTTACGCACCGATAGCCAATCGCCTTGGTATTCATAATATTAAATATGAATTGGAAGAGCTTGGTTTTAAAGGGCTATATCCAAACCGTTTTCGTGTTCTAAATGAAGTTGTAAAGCACGCCAAAGGTAATCGCAAAGAGATGCTCAACAACGTCGAACAAGAGATTCTTGGTCGACTTGAAGAAGCCGATATCAAAGCTGAAATAGTAGGTCGCCAAAAGAATCTTTATTCCATTTATAACAAAATGCGTAGTAAAGAGATTCAATTTGAAGACGTTATGGATATTTACGCATTCCGTATTATCGTTGACAGTATCGACACCTGTTATCGTAGCCTTGGCGCAATGCATACCTTATTCAAGCCGCGTCCAGGACGTTTTAAAGATTATATTGCACTGCCTAAAGCCAATGGCTATCAATCATTGCATACATCTCTGTTAGGACCACACGGCATTCCAGTAGAAGTACAAATCCGTACTGAGCACATGGATCAAATGGCTGACAAAGGCGTCGCTGCCCATTGGGTTTATAAAAATGATGACTCTCAAGGTACGACTGCGCAAGTACGTGCTCGTCGTTGGGTACAAAGCTTATTAGAGCTCCAGCAAAGTGCAGGTAACTCTTTTGAATTTATTGAAAATGTAAAAACAGACTTATTCCCTGACGAAATTTATGTCTTCACGCCAGACGGTAACCTATTAGAACTTCCTGCGGGATCGACCCCTGTTGATTTTGCTTATGCTGTGCATACGGGTGTAGGTAATTCATGTGTTGGTGCGCGTATTGACCGTCAAGCCTATCCACTAAGCCAACCACTGACTAGCGGTCAGACAGTTGAAATAATCACAGCCCCTGGCTCTCAGCCGAATGCAGCATGGCTCAACTTTGTGGTAACAGCGCGCGCTCGTTCTAAAATTCGTAACGTGTTGAAAAATCGTCACACGGCAGAATCAATTAAATTGGGCCGCCGTTTACTCAAACATGCGATGGGCGATATTGACCTCGATACTCTTGATCAAGATCGCGTTGCTCAAGTGGTTAAAGACACCAATAACGAATCATTTGATGACTTGCTATCAAACATTGGACTGGGCAATGCCATGAGCTTTGCCATTGCACATCAATTGGCCGACGGTTTAGTTGATGATGCGCAGCAAAAAGTATCCATCAAGGGTGCCGACGGAATGTTGGTATCTTACGCCAAATGTTGTCGCCCAATTCCAGGCGATCCTGTCATTGCGCACTTAAGTCCAGGAAAAGGTTTAGTGATTCACATAGAGTCTTGTGCCAATATTTCTGGGTTTGAAAAAGAAAAAGACAAGTATGTCCATGTTGAATGGAACAATGACAGCGAAGAAGAATATGTCACGCGTATGCGCATTGAGATGATCAACCATCAAGGTATTTTAGCAGCAGTAACTACCGCAATCTCTAAAGCTGGCGCCAATATACATTCGATGAATACGGAAGAAAGAGAAGGCAAGATCTACATGATTGACGCCTTAATTAGTGTCAACGACCGTATTCATCTTGCGAACGTGTTCCGCCGTGTTCGCGTATTAACAGACGTAATTAAAGTATCACGTATCAAACATTAACTTTTATAGAGAATAATAAGATGGCGAATAAAGAAATTATTGCAACAGACAATGCTCCCGCAGCTATTGGTACTTACAGCCAGGCTGTAAAAGTCGATAACACTGTTTATCTGTCAGGTCAGATCCCATTAGTTCCATCAACGATGGAAATGGTTAGCGAAGATTTTGAAGCACAAGTAGTTCAAGTGTTTGACAACTTAACAGCAGTGACTAAAGCCGCTGGCGGTAATATGAATGATATCGTCAAACTTAATATCTTCATGACTGACTTAAGTAACTTCGCAACAGTTAATGATGTTATGTCTCGTTACTTTGAACAGCCTTATCCGGCACGTGCTGCCATTGAAGTAAGTGCACTGCCAAAAGGTAGCCAAGTAGAAATGGATGGCGTAATGGTGCTTTAAACCACCTTTCACGACTCATTAAAAAAGCCCAAATAACTGTGTTATTTGGGCTTTTTGTTTATTTGCTATCTGAAATTAGTCATTAAAACCAAAATTTAGAGAACAGAGATTGTAACCAAGCGAAGTAAGCTAAAATTCGTTTGATATAAGCAATGGCTGCAGCAATTGCAGGATGAATTGGAGCGGGTTTTGCTTCAATAGCAATAGACACGCTCTTTTCAACCGATAACTCACCATCAGATACGACTAGTGCAAATGCTACCGTTGTATCTTCATCAACTTCTGGCGCAGTAAAGCTTAATGTCGCAGTTGTTGCATCGAATGCAACAGCAGGACCTGCTGTTTGTGTCCATAGATAAGTTAACTCATCACCTTGCTCATCGGCAGCAGTCGCAGTTACCGATACTGATTCACCTTCCGTCACAGCATCAACTGTTGGAATGTCTAACGTTGGTGCAGTATTTACGATTGGTGCATCACCACAAGAGGCGCCAAAGATTTGTTGAACCCATTCTGGACGATCGATAAACGGATTACGGTTACCTTGGAACTCATATACCACGGTGTTGCGGTTGCGTTCCCAATCGCTCACAGGATCCGCTTGATGCCAAGCATAAAGCGTACAAAGTTTACCTAATTCAGGAGAACCGTTTTCAGTACCAACGCGATCGACTAATACAAGATCAGGCGTGTTGTCTGAAGCAGCACCTTCATAACGCACATCCATATAGAACAGCATACGTGCTACGTCACCTTTCATGGTGTCGCGAGGCTCAAATGAATCACCATCTTTTGCATTTTCAGGTGCTTCAGTAATTGGCGTACCGCCATTATCAAAGTCTAAGTTACTGCGCTCTGAGTTAACTGATGCATCAGCAGGACGAAGATGGTGTGCATCCGTGTAAGCAAACTGACCTTGGTCAGGGAAGCCATGACTCTTAGCCCATACGTGCTCACGGTTCCAAGCGTCACCACTATTACCGATTTTACCTGCATTCAAGCCTTTACCGATTGAACGACCCGTGTAAATTTCAATAACCTTACCAGCATCATTTGGATCTTCATCTGAATGCGTAACGACAGTCCAAACTTCACTGTAAGTTAATTTCTTCTGATCTTTAGTGATATCTTGGTTAATCGCGCCACGTAGTTCGTCATCAGAAGCGACTAATGCATTAGCGTAATAAACGTTTTCATTGTACGTTGCACGATCAGCAATTTTAGCGACTGTTGGACAGTTAGTACATTCATCATCATTTGGTTGAACCTCAGGAACACGCTCAACATCAGGACAAACTTGGTCGCCAAAACAGCCTAGGCCATCACTAGTGTCTTTTGGTAGAACAATCCACTCACTGACACCAACACCTGGATATTCGTCACCAACGATTTTATCACCAGCAACAACACTATTCTTACGACGAAGTGTTTTATCTTTACTGTTGAAATCACCATTTGACCATGAAGTACCTGGATCACTACCGTATTGACCAAAGCTATCAACTACTGCACCGTTTAATAGTAATAAAATAGCGTCATCACCATTAAATGCCGTAACGTTCGATTCAATACCATCGGCAATTTTGAATGCGTTTGCAGCGCCTTTGTTATAAATAACTAAGGTACCTTGAGAAGCTAATGCACCTGATAAATCAAGCGTGTATTTTGCGTCAGTTGCGCCATTTGAATACATCGCAATTGAATAGCCAGCAAGGTCTAATTCTGTCGCTGCAGTGTTCGCAATTTCAATCGCTTTGTTAAAGCTACCGCCCTCAATGTATTCAGAGAATACTAACGGCGATTCAGCAGTTGGTAATTCTACTGGCGGTGTTGGCTCAACAGGATCAACAGGATCAACTGGTGGAGTAACACTACCGTCACAGGCTTCAACGCCATCACAACCTAAACCGTTTGCTGTATCTTTCTCAAATACTTGCCATTGTTGCTCTAACGCAGGAAATGCATCATCCACAATAACATCGCCAGTAACTACACTCTCAAGACGTCGCAAGGTTCTATCCTGAGTCGCGAAGCCATTTGGACCATTCCACGATGAACCAGGATCAGTACCGACTTGACCAAAGCTATCAACAACAGCGCCGTTTAGGGTCAGCGTTAATGCATCATCACCATTGAAAAAGGTAACAGATGATTCGATACCTTGTGGTGCAGGCTTTTTAAATGAATCTGTTGCGCGGCTATTGTAGATGACTAAGCTAGCACCAGCTGCTAATTCACCTGTTAATTCTTGTGGATTGCGGGCATCAGTTCCACCATTAGAGTGAAGATTTAATACGTACCCTGTTAAGTCTAATGATTGTGAACCACGGTTAGTTAGTTCAACGGCTTTATTATTACTACCGCCTTCAACATACTCAGTAATAATCAAATCTGCTTGTGCGGCAGTTGATACGCCAAGTGCTAAAGCTAATGCACTTAATTGTAGCTTGTTAGTTATTTTCATCATTGGATTCCATGATTTTTTATAATGCGTTAAACGCGTTTGTAAAATTGGCATTGATATTTGCCCAGCTACTGAGCAATAAAACATCAGAAGAAAAGTTAATTTTTCTTAATTTCCCAATTTTCAGGCATTTAACCTAAGTCCCAAAGCATTGTCCACAGACCAAAATCAGTACAAAAGAACCACGAATGATTTATTTAAATATAAAGGGTTGAATTAAATAACATTATCAAAACCAAGCAATGATTATTACAATATTGCAACATATCAAATGCGTGACAGGCATCACACAGACATTCAAACAGAATAAAAAACAACCTACTTTTCAAGGGCTAGTTCACATATCAATAACCTGTCACTAGTGACAGATATTTACCTGCAAAACATGTTAATCAATTGTTAACATGATAATTCCCTAATTTCCCGATACTCGATGTAATATTTTGTCACAGCTAGCACTTGCGATTTAATCACACGGCGTATATTGTCAAACAACACTAAGCTCGACTAAGAAATCAATGTTACATCGCACCAGCATGCTTACTTCACCTCTCACCGATCTCAAAGGCGTTGGTGACAAAATGGCGCAACGTCTCGAAAAAATAGGTTTAAGAACAATTGAAGACATGCTGTTTCATTTACCTAGTCGATACGAAGATCGCACCAAGCTTTATTTTCTCAACCAGTTAGTGCCCGGTGACCACGTCAGCTTTATTGCAACAATCGAACATTGCGAGTTAACCAACGGTCGTCGTCGCATGTTAATTTGTCACGTGAGTGACGATTTTGGGCGTGCTTCGTTGTTATTTTTTAATTTCGCTGCCAGTCAAAAGAATGCGCTCCAGGCCGGACGAAAAATACGTTGTTTTGGCGAGATTAAACGCGGTAGCCGTGGTATTGAGATTGTTCACCCCGAATACAAGTTTGTTGACGAATATAGTCAAATCGAAACCCAAGAATCATTAACAGCGGTTTATCCAACTACCGATGGCGTTAAGCAAATCACCATGCGAAATATCGCGCAACAAGCAGTAGATTATTTAAAGCGTTTCGAGATAACAGATCTTTTACCACCAAATCTCTATGCACAACAATCAACATTAAAAGAAGCACTTTTATATATCCATCAGCCGCCACCAGAAGCAGATGTAGAGCTATTGACCATAGGTCAACACCCAATGCAACAGCGCTTAGCCCTAGAAGAGCTAATTGCTCATAATCTTTCTATGTTGCAAGCTAAACAACAAACACAAAAGCTTAAATCGGTCATCATTAATCCAATTAATCCACTTGAGAAAAAACTGCTATCTTCATTGCCTTTTTCGCCGACTAATGCGCAGCAACGCGTCATTAGCGAAATAAAGCAAGACATGACGTTAGAACAACCGATGATGCGATTAGTGCAAGGAGATGTTGGCTCAGGAAAAACACTGGTTGCAGCATTGGCATCACTTGGCCCACTGTCGCAAGGTCATCAAGTTGTATTAATGGCGCCTACAGAACTATTAGCAGAACAACATGCCATTAACTTCGAGCACTGGTTAGCTCCTTTAGGGCTTAAAGTTGGTTGGTTGGCGGGTAAACTAAAAGGAAAGAAACGCGAGAAAACAATGCAGGAAATTGCTGATGGCACTGTCAATATGATTGTCGGCACCCATGCTGTTTTTCAACCTGACGTCAATTATCACAATCTCGCCTTAGTCATTATTGACGAACAACACAGGTTTGGCGTGCAACAACGCCTCGCATTGCGAGAAAAAGGATTGCACAACAATTGCTATCCTCACCAACTTGTCATGACAGCCACCCCTATACCTCGCACCCTAGCAATGACAGCCTATGCCGATCTAGACACGTCAGTCATTGATGAACTCCCGCCAGGGAGAACTCCTGTGAAAACTGTAGCCATTGGCGATATGAGACGAGATGAAGTCATCGAACGCGTAAAGAACGCTTGTCTCAATGGCCGTCAAAGTTATTGGGTATGCACCCTGATTGATGAATCCGAAGTACTACAATGTCAGGCAGCAGAGCAAACGGCAACGGAACTAACTGCGTTATTAACAGACTTAAAAGTAGGTTTGGTTCATGGCCGGATGAGCGCCAAAGAAAAACAAATGGTAATGGAATCATTTAAGCAAGGCGACATTCATCTTCTAGTTGCTACAACTGTCATTGAAGTAGGTGTTGATGTTCCTAATGCAAGCCTAATGATTATTGAAAACCCAGAACGCCTTGGCTTAGCTCAACTTCATCAGCTACGTGGACGTGTCGGTCGCGGCAGTGTTGAAAGCCATTGTGTCTTGTTATACAAAACACCGTTATCTTATACCGCAAACAAACGGTTAGGCGTGCTGAGAGAAACCAATGACGGTTTTGTCATTGCGCAAAAGGATCTTGAAATTCGTGGGCCCGGCGAAGTATTGGGCACCAAGCAAACCGGCCTAGCAGATTTAAAAATTGCTGATTTAGTTAGAGATCAGCAATTAGTACCACAGGTTGGCTACTTAGCTAATCAGTTAATTATTCATTACCCACAGTGGGTTGGCCCCATTGTAAAACGCTGGCTTGGGAATAAAAGTCACTTTAGCCAAGCGTAACGAGGATTTATTTATGCAAGAAAATCAAAGCTCAACAGAAACAAAAGCGCCAATGAAAATTTACGCGATTGGCGCATTAATTTTAGTGTCAGCGGTTGCTGGTGTTATCATCCTCAATGAAAAAACACCTCCACCAGCAACACCGATCGAAATTGTTGAACCCAAAGTTATACCAGCGGCAGAAATTGAAGTCGAACCCACGCCAGAGCCAATTGCTGAACCCACAAAGATTACTGAAGAAAAAGCGGTAATTCCTGAAGTAGTAGCAACAGAAATCATAGAGCCTGAAATTGAGCCGGAGCCAGAACCAGAGCCGCTTCCTAAGTTGGATGAGTCAGATACATTAGCTATTGATAAAGCAAAGGAACTATCTTGGCTGCCAACGGCAACTAACCATTTAAATAATAAAGATTTAATAAGAAATTTCGTCACTTTTGTTGATAATGCATCCCGCGGTGATTTAGCGGCTAAATTTAGTCCGATCTTATCCCCCAGTGCTAAGTTTTCAATTAATGAAATCGAACAAGAGATGTATATCGATCCAGAAAGTTATGAACGTTATACGCCGTATGTCGACACCATCAATTCTCTCAACGTTGATATGGCAATGAATGCCTTGGTATTCATGACACCACTCATTGATGAAGCGTATATGGAACTTGGCTATGAACAAGGTGCTTTTGCTAACACATTAGGTCTCGCGTTGGATGAAATGTTGCAAGCGCCAGTCATTAGAAATCCAATTAAAGTTGTTGCACCATCGGCGATGTACAAATACGCAGATCCACAACTAGAAGGTTTATCTGATATTCAAAAGTTAATGTTAAGAATGGGGCCAGACAACATCACCAAACTGCGCCCTAAATTACAACAAATTCAAGGCGCTTTAGAACAGCTAAAAGATAAGGCTCAAGACTAGGGTAAAATTACATAGCGTCCAATAAATTGGGCGCTAGCTTCTTCACTATCACCTTGATACATGTTCACTTTAAGTTCAATGCGGTATTTATTACCTTGTTCAAGTACTGAAAAATCACTTAATGATATAGTTTCTTCAACAACGCCTCGTGGTGACTCAGTAATGGGTTTTCGATACTTAATATCACCAGACGCTAAAACTATAGAACCGCTAACGCCAGCCTGTTGAGCACGCAAATGAATAAGCCCCCAACCGGTCAAAACAGCTTGCGAGTAGATAGCACCGGCAAACATGCTTTGATGTACATTAATGCTGTTCTCCATATCAGCACAAGTTTCAACGCGCGATGCATCATTAAAGGTAATATCTAATCCTAAAAATTCAGTAACAGGAATCCCCTGATGCCATGTCTCTACCAATCGTTGTTTTGCTGCTGGCAATAACAAACAATAATCGCCATTGCCGAGCTTTTCAAAACCAAGCGATTGCCAAAAACCGAAGTCGCCATGGCTAGTTAGACGTTCGACACTGTTAGCTTTCGCTGATTCAATCAAACGAGTGACTATCTGTTTTCCTAACCCTTGCCCTCGATGTTCAGGAGCTACTACTACATCGACATGAGCAACATTATCGTCATCATTTAATAATCCAGCCCCCAGAATATAATCGCCATCAGATGCCACCATGTAATCTTGCTGACGTAACTCATAATTAGCCATAAACTGGCATAATCTTAAGTTATCGCAAGGTAGAACATTCCAGTTTATTGTCATTAAATTAAACCTTTAGTGAAAAAGTTACAGGACCATCGTTAACTAAAGAAACCTGCATATCAGCACCAAACTCTCCAGTTTGGGTATCAAAGCTCATTGCTTTACTCTGCGCCACAAAATATTCATATAACGATTTAGCATCACTGGGTGTCGCTGCAGCAGAAAAACCAGGACGTAATCCCTTACTCGTGTCCGCAGCTAAGGTGAATTGAGATACCACCAACAGCTCACCTTCGATGTCTTTAAGACTTAAATTCATTTTGTCTTCTGCGTCATTAAAAATGCGATAACTCACCACTTTTTTTAATAGTTTATCAGCCAGAGCCTGAGTATCATCTCTCTCTACGCCCAGCAGTACTAATAAACCTTGCTTAATTTCACCAATCGATTGGTTATCGACTTCTACTTTTGCTTGTTTTACTCGTTGAATTAACGCAATCATTTTTTAATCTATACTCTTTTACTTAACCAGTTTGCCATATTATTAGAGCCTTGAATCAGTGCATCAACAACACCAATTTCACTACTAGAATGCCCTGCGCCAGGTACAATTTGTAACTGACAATTAGGCCACTGCTGTGCCAACATTTGTGACCCTTCTAATTTGCACACCATATCATAACGACCATGAATCAAAATGCAGTCCAGGTGCTTTATTTTATCTATATTATCAATGATATGATTGTCAGGCATAAAACATTTATTTTTATAAAAGTAACTTTCGATGCGCGCTAAAGCCAATGATTTCTTGCCAAGACCAAAGCGCTCTTTCGCCACTTTAGGTGGTACCAAATGAGACAAACTGCCCTTCCAAATTGACCATTGCTGTGCGGCAGCAAGTTGCTCAAATTCGCTGCCATGTTGAAACGCATTACAATAAGCTAGCACAGGGTCTAAAGTATCAGATCGCTCTAGTCGTTCACTAAACTCCGCGTAATGATCAGGAAATATTTGTGCCGCTCCACCATGAGGAGCAAAACGCCATTGTAAATCTTGTCGGCGTCCTAAAAATGGACTACGTAAAATAAACCCCACCACATGTTCAGCATAACGAAATCCGTATCGTAATCCTAACTGCGCTCCCCAAGAACCACCGCATACCAGCCATTTATCGATGCCTAAAAATTGCCTAATAGTATCAATATCGTCAATTAACGCCTGAGCATTATTGTCTCGTAACTCGCCATAAGGCGTTGATTGTCCACAACCTCGTTGATCAAACGTCACCATTCGATAATGTTTTGGATCAAAAAATTGGGTTAAACGGGGACTGCGTCCCCCACCGGGGCCACCGTGTAAGATAACAACCGGAATACCATTGGGATTACCAGTTTGAGCAATGCTTAATGTATGAATAGCGGAAACCGTTAAAGATTGCTCATCAAACGGTTTTATCTCCGGAAACAACGCGTTCATCTGTTAACTCCTTTGGCTGTTGCTCATCACTTGCAGCATTGTTAGGTGCATAAAACTCTGGTAAACCAGCAGTAATCTCAGCACCAATAAGAACCACAATCCACGATAAATATACCCAAACAAATAGAATAGGAATTGCAGCCAGTGCGCCGTAAATCGCTTGATATGAAGGGAAGTTACTAATATAAATAGCAAATCCTTTCTTGGTTAATTCAAATAATATGGCCGCTATCACAGCACCAATGAGTGCATCCCTCACCTTAACGCGCACATTCGGCACCATCAAATACATCATTAAGAATGCTAATACAGAGAAAAACAGCGGTAACCAGCGTAAAAAGAACTCCATAACCCCGCTAAAAACGCCTTCTTGCAATCCACCTAGTGAAATCACATATGAACTAATCGCAATACTAGCGCCAACAAACAGTGGGCCAAGTGTAATGACCATCCAATAGATTGAAAAAGAGATTATTAGCGGGCGTTTTTTAGGGCTTTTCCAAATTTGATTAAGTACTTTATCAATATTGGAAATCAGCATTAACGCGAAAATAACTAATGCGCCGATACCAATAGCACCGCCTTTCGACGCATTATCAACGAATTCGCCGATCGTCTGCTGTACAACATCACCAGACGCTGGAATGAAATTGCCATACACATAGTTTTCTATTTGAGTCCGCATCGATTTAAATACTGGGAATGCCGATAAAACTGAAAATATCACCGTGACCAATGGTACTATAGACAACAATGACACATACGCGAGGTAGCCAGCTACCATGCGCAGTCTATTTTGCTTTGCACGATAAAAAACATGCATCACTAACGCCGGAATAGTAGCGATGATGGATTTAATATTTTCGACTGAAAATTTATTTTTCACTTGGCAGACCTTTGCACAACAATGTATAGATACAATAATAACCAAACCACTTGAAATTGCACGATTTCAAATAGATTGATAAGGATATAATGATGAAGAGAAACTTTTTATTTGCCCTAACACTTGTTGCCTTAGTCGGTTGTCAAAGTGCTTATTATGGCGCGATGGAAAAAGTCGGTATTCACAAGCGCGACATTTTAGTCGATCGCGTAGAAGACACACGTGATGCTCAAAACGAAGCACAGCAGCAGTTTAATTCGGCATTAGAAGAGTTATCAGCACTTATTAATTTTAATGGTGGCGAGCTAGAGACTATCTATAACAACCTTAACGACCAATACGTTGCTAGCGCCGAAGCCAAAGAACTCGTGTCAAAACGTATCGACAATGTTGAATCAGTTGCCCAAGCACTATTTAGTGAGTGGGAAGATGAAATAGACCAATATAGCAACGCAACGTTTAAACGAAACAGTTCAAAACAACTGAGTGATACCAAACGATTATACGCCAGAATGCTGCGGAGTATGCATCAATCAGAAAAGAAAATGGATCCCGTGTTGGCAGCGTTAAATGATAATGTTCTTTATTTGAAACACAACTTAAACGCCAATGCAGTGAATGCGATAGAAGTTGAATTTAAGCAATTAAAACAAGAGATTGCGATTTTAATTAAGGAAGTTAATCAATCTATTGCCGAATCTAATAAGTTTATTGAAACGCTATCTAAATAATCTTGAAATAACTTTTATCGGCCACCAGCGAGGTCGATAAAAGTGCCCGTTGCATACGATGCCTCATCAGATAATAACCATGCGATAGCATTAGCTACTTCCTCTGGCTGGCCACCACGTTGCATGGGAATTAATGGCGCAAGTCTATCGACTCGACCCGCTTCACCGCCATCAGCGTGCATATCAGTATAAATGCAACCGGGACGAACACTATTAACCCGAATACCTTCAGCAGCGACTTCTAATGACAACCCCTTCGTCATACTATCCATTGCACCTTTAGAGGCGGCATAGTCAACGTATTCCTGTGGCGCGCCTGTATACGATGCTGCAGAGCTAACATTCACTATCGCACCACCTTGTCCACCTAGCGCTGTCGACATTCTTTTTACAGCTTCACGAGCACATAAAAAACTGCCGGTTACATTAGTCAATAAAACCTCATTGATACGCTCAGCCGTTAGATCTTGCAAACGGCATTGTTGCTTTAGAATGCCTGCGTTATTCACCAATGCCGTGATGGTTCCTAAATGCTCATCAATGTATTCAAATAACTCAACAACCTCAGATTCTTGTGCAACATCAGCCTGTTTGATTACCACATGCTCACATATTGCCAATAATTCTTGTTGTAGCACTGTGGCCGCTTGAAGATTATCGCGATAGTTAATGCAAATTCGATACCCTTGATGCGCCAATACCCTCGCTGTAGCAGCGCCGATACCGCGACTGCCTCCAGTAATTAGTGCAATTTTGGTTGGAGCTGTCATTTATGATTGCGCCTTACGAATAATGGTATCGAGATGATTCGCAAAATTTTGGCGATCGGTTTGGCTTAATGGGGCTTGGCCACCTGTATGGACGCCACTAGCGCGCATCGTATCCATAAAATCACGAATATTTAATCTAGCTTTAATATTAGCCTTGGTATAAAGCTCACCACGCGGACTCAATGCCTTCGCTTTCTTAGTGATGACTTCATCAGCTAACGGAATATCACTGGTAATCACTAAATCGTTGGGTTCAACCTGCTTAACGATCTCATCATCAGCGACATCAAACCCACTAAGTACGGTTTGCGTTTTAATATAGGGAGAAGGCGGAGTGGTCAGTGCATGATTAGCAACTAACGTCATGGAAATTTGGGCTCGATGAGCCGCGCGATATAAGATTTCTTTAATAACAACAGGACAAGCGTCGGCATCGACCCAAATATTCATAACAATTCAATAAGCTCAAACTAATAATGCGCTTACTCTAGCGCTATCACTCGCCAATTGATAGCGCAGAATTAAATTGACGCACCGTAAAATCTGCAGAGAATTGTTGATAAACACCTTGCCATTGCGCCAAGGGTTTATTGGATAGTATGCAAACCCGTTGATTATCTTTTAATAAACGCTCTACCTGGCTTAATTTATCTGACTGATTTAATTTAGAAATATTAGCATCTCTTCGAATCAGCTCGACAACTTGATTGTCGATATTTTCGTCAACTAATGCAATATCAGATTGCTGCATATGACGCAGCGCAGCCAGTGATAACATCTGTGCATCTGACGTTGTTTGGATCAAATAAAGTTCACCGTCAACACCATCGATTTGTTGTTCTTTATTCAACAAACGGTCGAATAAACCGCTTAATTTTGAAACGTCATCACTGTCACCTGAAGAAAAGAAACGCTCCCAAAAACGACGTCGTTGATTTCCATCACTAAAGCTATCTTTTACTATTTGGCGCTTACTACCAGAGAAGCTTGCAACCTTGCCCAATACCAAAGGAATGATACTTTCTAATCGCTCACGCCAATAACGCACTAATACTGGTGCCGCACCCTCGCTACTTATTGCGAAAACCATTGGAGAGCGGTCGATAATAGATGGGGTAATGAAATGACATAGCGCTTGTGAATCGACAACGTTAGCAAAAACATTACGTGCTTTGGCTTGTGCACTAATTTGCGCATTCAGTTCATTATTTGCAGTGGCAACAAAAACTAACTGACGGTTATCTAACATGGACTCATGATAAAGCCCGTTAATATGCTCAACACGACCAATATTCACAAACCCTTGAATTTCAGATGATAATTCAGGAGAAACTACAGTCACATTGGCAGCGCTTTTAAGCAACAGCTCAATTTTTCGGGTAGCGACTTCGCCGCCGCCAACCACTAAAACATTAAGCTGCTGTGTATCGACGAAAATCGGAAAATACTGCATCTTCAGACTCTATGGCTTGAAAATAGCCATTATTGTTTAGGTTTTGTTCTTCGAACTGATTGACCACATGCCCAATAATAATTAGTGAGGGTGGTTTTATATCGTGTTGTTTAACTAATTCAGGTAATGAAGTTAAGGTGCCGCGAATTGTTTTTTGTTCTGGGCGCGTCCCCTTCTCAATGATTGCTGCTGGTGTATCAGGACTACGTCCATGTGCAATAAGCTGCTGCTTGATTGTTTCTAATGTATTAATTCCCATATAAAAAACAATTGTTTGCGAATCAACACTCAGGGCTGGCCAGGGTAAATCCAAACGCCCTTCGGTCTGCAAATGCCCCGTAATAAAACTACAGCCCTGTGCAACACCGCGATGAGTTAGCGGAATGCCAGCATAAGCAGCACATGATGATGCTGCCGTCATTCCCGGCGCAACATGACAACTTACTCCTTCAGCTAGTAAATGAAGTGCTTCTTCGCCGCCACGGCCAAATATAAAGGGATCGCCACCTTTAAGACGTAAAACACGCTTACCTAGTTTGGCTTGCTCTGCGAGTAATTCGTTAATTTTATCCTGAGTTAAGCGATGATCCGCCTGTTTTTTACCAACATAAATTAATTCACAATCGTCACTGAGTAGCGACATGATTTCGGGACTCACTAAACGGTCATAAACAGCAACATCAGCTTGCTCAATAAAGCGTAACGCTTTAATAGTTAACAACTCTGGATCACCAGGCCCCGCCCCAACCAAAGCGACTTCACCTTTGGCGAATACGCTTTTACTTGCTATTTGTTGAATTAATTTACTCATTGCCTTATTACCCGATCATCGTAATAACAACAAAGATATACCTACATGGAATAACAAACAATGATTTTTAACTTATTAGTTATAACAAAGTACAACAAAACTAAAAAAACCGCTAAGTTAGCGGTTTTCATATTTGATGGTGATTAATAGTTAATGCATGGTACCGCCACCTTCATCAAACATTAGCCCTTCTAATTGAGTAAACGCAGCTTGTTGATCAGGTAAATTAAATAACACCATCAATACGACCCACTTTAGATCATCAACGGAAAAGGATTTACTTTCAATTTGCGTGGCTCGTTCGATAACCATTTCTCGAGTTTCAGGATTTAATACACCGATGCTTTCAAGAAAATAAACGAAACCGCGACACTCTTTATCTAATTGCACACATTCGTTAGTTGTAAATACACGAACAGACTGTAAAGGTTGTTGTGATAGTGCCGAATAATCAAGACTGTTTTGCATATCTGCCAAACCCTCAATCCAAGCCAGCGCTTTAAACACGGCGTCTTTTTGAAAGCCAGCTTCTGATAACTCATCAGTCAGGATTTTATTTTCCATCATTACGTCCATCTCACTATGATTGTAATTTTCAAATAAATACATAAGACATTCAAACATTAAATTGCCCCCTTAATACGAATATAACCACCAGGTTGAGAACTAACTTGGCCGGACAATTCAAGCATCAAAAGGCGCTCGAGCACATGTTCAATTGTCATATCGCAACGCTGTGCAATAACATCAACGGCTGTCGTCTCAAAGCCAGTATTGGCTAAAATAGGATCGGTAACTGATTCTGAGTGTTGACATGTGTGAATGTTGTCATGTGAATCTTTATCACCAATATCAAGTTCTTTAACAAGATTATAGTGATGAAGCTCTTCTAAAATATCGGCCACGCTTGTAATAAGTTTAGCTCCTTGAGTAATTAATTTATGACAGCCTGCCACTTTTGGATTATTAATAGAACCGGGTACTGCGAAGACCTCTCTATTTTGCTCGGAGGCAAGACGAGCAGTGATTAATGAACCGCTTTTGTCAGCGGCTTCAACGACGACAACACCTAGCGACAAACCACTGACAATACGATTGCGTCTTGGAAATTGAGAAGCTTTGGGTGTTATATCAGGCCAAAACTCCGAAACTAATAATCCACGGTTGAGGATCTCAGAAGCTAAGCCCACATTAGATTTTGGATAAATTGTATTTAAACCACATCCCATTACAGCAATAGTTGCACCCTGCGCATTTAGCGCTCCGCGATGAGCACAACTATCAATTCCAGCAGCTAGTCCACTAGTAACACAAATACCATGAGCAGCTAAATCATGAGCAATACGCTTTGCCGTTTCTTTACCCGAAATGGTTGCTGCGCGACTACCAACCATAGCGACTTGTGGTGCATGCAACAAACCAATATTGCCTTGGCAAAATAGTAATAATGGTGGCGATGAGATTTCTTTAAGTAAAGGCGGGTAGTTATCATCAAAATAACTCACAACAAAACGATTTGGTTGCTGCGCTAACCAGCATTCTACCGCGGCTATTTTTTCATTTGGAGGGTTTTGAATTGACGAAATTTGAGAAGCATTAAATCCAAGCTCTTTTAATTGGAGGCTTGTTAATTTGAATAACTGGAAAGCATCTAACCCACTCAATCGCTGCAATAGGCGATAAACACCTAATTGCGGCAATAAATCTAACGTGAGGACCTGATGTAGACGTTGCATTCATTCTCCTAATGACGCCTAAAAGGAGAATGAAATTAATACCTAAGGATTAATTAACTCATCGCCTAATCTAACAGGACGTTTAATATCGATAATTAAAGCATAGCTCAAATTTGAAAAGCTTCTGAAAACCATTATTTTTCCGCGGTATACATTGGGTAACTTTTGAGTTTCTTCATCAACAAAATACGCTTTAATGCGATCGTACGATCGGAAGTTAATTGGGTCTCGCACTTCCCCTTCACTATCAACAAACTGAATTTTCCCCGGTTGAAAAACGCTAAATACATGCCCTTGCTTAATGCCCTGCTCACTACCACCATCAATAACGACAACGTCGTTTAAACCAGACTCACGGTACATTTTAGCTGAACCAATTATTTCTGACGCAACATCACTTGATGCAGCTTCTGGTAAGAAATAAGCGGGTAAGTCATTTGCCGGTAGTGGCATTATTACAGCACCAGTTTTTACTTGTGACTTAATATCATCCAATCGTAATTGGCTAATATCAGCCGATTGTGTCGCTTCGCCTTTCGCAATTAAATTAAGCTCTAACCCCAACGTTTGATTAGTTTTTGGCGAAGAAAAAATACGTCCTCGAGAATAAATACCGTATTTAGCCCCTGTAACAAGCTTTTTATTTACAAAAACAATATCAGTTTGCTTATAAAAAACAGTGTCACGTTCTGAGCCCACTAACACAGGAAGATTATCGTACTCGCCTAATGTTACTATTTGATGCTCAGTTAAATGCTGCTCGACGTCAGACAAAGGAATCGTTGGAATTGGATTAACCTTGCGTGATTTTCGTCCATGACGCGTCATTTTAAGGGCTGGCTTGCTACGCTCAATCACAATACGCGGTTTGCCATCAACCATTATAAGATTCAGTACATCACCAGGATAAATCCAATGAGGATCTGAAATTTGCTTATTCATGCCCCAAAGTTCAGGCCAGCGCCACGGTGTCGATAAAAACTTACTAGAGATATCCCACAGCGTATCCCCTTTCACCACCACATAACGTTTTGGCGAATCGGATTTCACCTTTAATTCATCCGCATTCACTTGATGAACTACCAAAGTAAGAATGCATAAAATCAACACTCGCCACATAGCCAAATCCTTGCGTAAATCGTTCTAAAAAAGTTAAAAGTATCTTGATTTAATCAATCAAGAAATAATATTGCAACAATGATCTCAAAATCCAGTCACTTCAACCAGATAAAACTGTCAAAGCGCTGATGAAATGTTTAAAATAACAACATATCACAGATTCATAGCGGACCTACCATTAGATTGGTAGTTTGAACGAGAAAAATTATGGCCATTCTTACAGTATTACAATTTCCAGACAAAAGATTACGCACGGTTGCAGAGCCTGTTGCAGCAGTTACTAGCGAGACACAAAAAATTATCGATGACATGCTAGAGACTATGTACGATGAAAAAGGCGTTGGCCTAGCGGCTACTCAAGTTGATATTCACCAACGCATTGTTGTCATGGACTGCTCAGAAGATCAGGACACACCGATCATTATGGTTAACCCTGAAATCATCAAGCGTGAAGGTTCAATGATGAACGAAGAAGGTTGTTTATCTGTACCAGGTATTTACGCAAGTGTTGAGCGAGCTGAAGCTGTGACAGTAAAAGCGCTAGACCTGTCTCTTATACACATCTGACGCTGCCGACGAAGAGGATAGTGTAGAT
>OJBM01000139.1_pt1 | contig 33681 bp, 33 predicted proteins | sample 1591061 | NCBI WGS metagenome assembly OJBM01 (sample SAMN05416872, study PRJEB24817) | seawater metagenome | isolation source: Sea water | place: Canada:Atlantic | collected 2013-11
TCTACACTATCCTCTTCGTCGGCAGCGTCAGATGTGTATAAGAGACAGGTATTTGGTTAAACCAAATTCACTAAAGATAGCGCGAAGTTCTTTAGTCTTACTTCCGTAACGACCATCTACTGGAGAAACTGCGGTTAGGGCAGAAAGTTCCATGAATAATTCCTCAATAAAGATTATTTAAAATTGGGTTAATTGTTGTTTAGCCGATTTGACGTAGGCTTTACGGCTAAAGAATAAATGACGACGTTTGCCACCTACTTGTTGCCATAAAATCGCTGCGCGTATGCCTGCTAGTAATAAGGTTCTAATTTTCTTTTGATTCAGTAGCTGTTGTAAATGTGTGGGCGTGCCTGTCACATTTATTTTCGCCCCTAACGGACTAACAATGTCGCTATAGATGCTAGCAAAGTTACTAATCACGGCATCATCATTAATCGTAAAATGGTGTAATTGACGTTTAACTTGATCAATACGCTGGCTCATCACGGCCATTGCATTATCGTTGCGCAATAATTTGCGACTTAACGACACAATGCCTGCGATATATTTTGTTATTTCCATGCTACGACCTTCACCAGAATCAGACAGTTGCTTTATTAACGTGTCTAACCCCGATGCTAGATCAGATGTTGGTGCATAAATATCCATAACAGATTCAGGGTTAGTGCACACTAAACTTGAAACACACACTTGCCATTGGTCGTTATCGATAACACCGTGACGGGCAACATCATTTGCTAGCTTGGCACACTGCGCTAACGCAGCAAATGCTAATGCTTGATTGTCAATTGACTCAACAGACACAATTAATCCCTTATGACTTCATCGATGATTGCGCCGCCTAAACAGACCTCACCATCGTAAAACACGGCAGATTGCCCAGGGGTTACCGAACTTTGTGGCTCATCAAAGATAACGCGCACTTGATCGGGGCCTGCTGGGTAAACAGTACAAGGAATGTCGGTTTGGCGATAACGTGTTTTAACCGTTAGTTTAGCAATTTGCTGAGGTCCAAGGCGGTCAGTCCAATGCGTTTGACTTGCTAATAAGCCATTGGAAAAAAGGCGAGGGTGGTCACTACCTTGACCAACAACTAGCACGTTACGGGCAACGTCTTTGTCAACGACATACCACGGTGCTTCACCATGGTTAGATAAACCGCCGATCTGTAGCCCTTTGCGCTGACCTAGGGTGTGATACATCAAACCATCATGCTTACCAATTTCTTCACCTTCACAGCTTTCGATTACACCGGGTTGAGCAGGTAAGTATTTGGCTAAAAAGTCTTTAAATTTACGCTCACCAATAAAACAAATACCTGTTGAATCTTTTTTATTGTGAGTGACTAAATCTTGCTCCAGAGCAATTCGGCGTACTTCAGGCTTTTCTAATTCGCCTACTGGGAATAGTGTTTGTCCGACATGTTCACTGCCGAGCGTATAAAGGAAATAACTTTGGTCTTTATTCTCATCTAGCCCGCGTAATAATTGCCATTGGCCGTTAACTTCACGGCGACGTACGTAATGACCCGTAGCTATGTAATCAGCGTTTAATGCTTCAGCGGCAAATTCTAAAAACGCTTTAAACTTAATTTCTTTATTACAAATGATATCAGGGTTAGGTGTGCGACCTGCTTTGTATTCTTCAAGGAAGTACTCAAACACGTTGTCCCAATACTCAGCGGCAAAATTGATGCTGTGCAGTACTATGCCTAATTTTTCACAGACGGCTTGGGCGTCTTTTAGATCGTCAGCGGCAGAGCAATATTCATCAGTATCGTCTTCTTCCCAGTTCTTCATAAACAACCCTTCGACTTGATAGCCTTGTTGTTGTAGTAAATAAGCTGATACAGATGAGTCAACACCGCCGGAAATTCCGACAATGACTTTTTTGGATGCGTTGCTTGCGTTGTCTAACATTAAAACCCTGCTGATTGTGATATAAATCACCTATTAAATTCAAATCAACAAAATAGTGTGATGAACTTAACAAATGATTGGCATTTTTCGGGCGCAAATTCTATCACAAAGATTTAGCACTGGGTAGACGAATTAATGATATCTTAAGCGTCGATTAGCCTTTTATTTGTTGCCACTGCCCATTGTCAATACCATCGAGACTCCATTGTCCAATGCGGTAACGAATAAGACGTAGCGTTGGATGGCCTATATGTGCTGTCATTCGTCTAACCTGTCTATTGCGTCCTTCGGTAATCGTTAGTTCAAGCCAGCATGTAGGAATTGATTGGCGTTCTCGAATCGGCGGGTTTCTTGGCCACAATGTATTGGGCTCTTCGATGATTTTAACTTGTGCAGGTCGGGTTAATCCGTCTTTTAACACAACGCCCTGACGTAATTGCTTAATTGCGTCATCGCTAGGAATACCTTCAATCTGCACCCAATAAGTTTTAGTCATTTTATTGGTTGGTTCGGTGATTTTAGACTGCAATTTACCGTCATTAGTCAACAATAGTAGACCTTCGCTATCACGATCTAAGCGTCCGGCGGCATACACTTCTTTCACATTAACGTAATCCGCAAGCGTTTCTCTTCCTTCGCCACCACTAAATTGACACAAAACATCAAAAGGTTTATTGAATAAAATAACCTTGGTTGGTCCTTGCGGCTTTTTGGGCTTAGAGACACTACTATGACGTTGTTTAGACTTAGTACTTTGTGGTGTAGGTTTGCGTTTGATTGATAAACGCGTTCGCGTCTGAGACATGGAGATAAATTAATTGAGTTAGATTAGGGCTATTGTAACAATAGCCCCATCACAAGGGAATGGATGATTATCCAATGGGTGTTTTTATTAGTTTTCTACTGGGCTAATCTTCTCCGCATGTGCGCCTTTCGGACCACTTTGTAATTCATAATTAACTTCTTGTCCCGCTTTTAATGTGCGGTACCCTTCCATTTCGATCACTGAATAGTGAGCGAAAATGTCTTCACCGCCGTTGTCCGGACAGATAAAGCCAAATCCTTTTGCATTGTTGAACCATTTCACCGTGCCTGTAGCCATAATAGCAATTCCTTCTGATTTACTGTTGATCCACTCAACCTAAATAACTACTAATTTCATAATAATTTCATATAAAACTATTTAAGCTTGGATTTTAATACGAATTTAATACTAAAATAGTTAATCAAATTCAATTTTCAGTCAAGCGATAATTAGTTTTTTTTGATAAAATCTCTTTGATTTTTCCACACAATTTTTATAAAGAGTCTAAAATTAGAATATGAGCGAGTTTAATGATAACGAGTTAGTGCTCGAGAAGGACACTCAAAAGCAAGATTTGAAACCGCCATCGTTGTACAAGGTTGTTTTAAATAATGATGACTATACGCCGATGGACTTTGTAATTGATGTTCTAAGGGTATATTTTAATAAAACTGATGAGACCGCTTATCAGCTGATGATGCAAATTCATCAAGAAGGGAAAGCAACCTGTGGCACTTTTAGTGCTGATGTCGCAGAAACAAAGGTGAGCCAAGTGAATGATTGTGCTCGTGAAAACGGTCATCCACTATTATGTACAATGGAAGAAGTATAATTGCTGGTTACAGTGACTTTATCTTAAGGGGAAACTTATGTTAAATAAATCACTAGAATTAACGCTCAATAACGCCTTTAGAGATGCACGTGCGAAACGTCACGAATTTATGACGGTAGAACATCTGTTATTGGCCCTTATCGACAACGAATCAGCTAAAGATGCACTTAATGCGTGTGGTGCAAATTTAGCAAGTCTTAAACAAGAACTGATTTCCTTTATTGAAGAAACAACGCCGTTACTCCCTGTTGATGATAACGACCGTGAAACACAGCCTACATTAGGTTTTCAACGTGTATTACAACGCGCTGTATTTCATGTTCAATCCTCTGGTAACAGTGAAGTAAGCGGGGCAAATGTATTAGTTGCTATTTTTAGTGAACAGGAATCACAGGCAACGTATTTATTGAAAAAATCTGATGTTTCACGTCTTGATGTCGTCAATTACATTTCTCATGGTGTGTCTAAAGACGAAGAACATGATCCCATTCCAGGCATTGAGCAAAATGAAGGCGGGGAAGACGCCAGTAAAGCAAACGCATTAACAAAGTATGCGATTAATTTAAATGAATCAGCATCTGCCGGTGAAATTGACCCACTAATTGGCCGTGCCAGTGAAGTAGAGCGCACCGTTCAAGTATTATCACGTCGCCGTAAGAATAATCCATTATTAGTGGGTGAAGCTGGTGTTGGCAAAACCGCCATTGCTGAAGGCCTAGCGTTAAGAATTATTAAAGATGATGTACCTGATGTAATTAAAGATCACGTTATTTATTCGCTTGATATGGGCGCTATTTTAGCGGGAACTAAGTACCGCGGTGACTTTGAAAAACGCTTTAAATCAGTGCTTAAAGAATTTGAAAGACAGGCAGACGCCATTTTATTTATCGATGAAATACATACCATTATCGGTGCTGGTGCAGCGTCAGGTGGCATGTTGGACGCATCAAACTTACTTAAACCATTATTATCAAACGGTAAATTACGCTGTATTGGCTCAACGACTTATCAAGAGTTTAGTGGTATTTTTGAAAAAGACCGAGCACTCGCGCGTCGTTTCCAAAAAATTGACGTGGTAGAGCCTTCGATTGAAGATACGACTGACATTTTGATGGGTCTTAAGGCAAGTTATGAAAAACATCATAATGTAACTTATACCCGTGCAGCAATGAAGGCGGCGGCTAAATTGTCGGATAAATACATTCTTGAGCGATTCTTACCAGATAAAGCTATTGATGTAATGGATGAAGCAGGTGCTCGCCACGCAATGACGCGCAATGAACAAGATGACAACGTTATTGATGTGTCGCATATCGAAACCATCATTGCGAAAATGGCCCGTATTCCTGAGCAATCAGTTTCGTCTTCTGACATTACGTTATTGCAACATCTTGATCGTAACCTCAAGCTTGTCGTGTTTGGACAAGATCCTGCCATAGAAAAACTAACCTCCGCTATTCGATTATCGCGCTCAGGCTTAGGTAATGAAGACAAACCTATTGGGTCATTTCTATTTGCTGGTGCGACAGGTGTTGGTAAAACAGAAGTCTGTAAACAGCTAGCCAAATGTTTAGGCGTCGAGTTAATTCGTTTTGATATGTCTGAGTATTTAGAAAGTCACACAGTAAGTCGATTAATCGGCGCGCCTCCTGGTTATGTTGGATATGATCAAGGCGGGCTATTAACGGATGCCGTTCGTAAACACCCACATAGTGTTGTATTACTTGATGAGATTGAGAAAGCACACAGCGACGTCTATAACCTGTTATTACAGGTGATGGACCATGGTAGCCTAACTGACAATAATGGCCGTAAAGCTGATTTTAGAAACGTTATTGTCGTGATGACGACTAATGCTGGTGTGACCCAAACTGAGCGTCAATCAATTGGTTTTCAAGCTCAAGATCATTCGACCGATGCAATGCAGGAAATTAATCGTGTATTCTCGCCTGAATTTAGAAATCGTCTTGATTCTATAGTTTGGTTTAATAGCCTTGAACAATCAATTATCGAGCAAGTGGTCGACAAGTTTATTGTTGAGGTGCAAGCACAACTTGATGTGAAAGCCGTAACGCTAAATGTCGATAAAGCAGCGCGTTTATGGTTAGTTAATAAAGGTTATGACAAAACCATGGGCGCACGACCAATGACTCGTGTTATCCAAGAAGAATTGAAAAAGCCAATGGCCAATGAATTACTCTTTGGTAAATTAGCTCAAGGTGGAACCGTAACAGTGAGCATTAAGAAAGATGCGCTAGCATTTGATTATGTGCCACAAGAAAAGCATGAAGAGATCAACTAACCGTTAGTTTCTAATAGCTACAAAAAAGCCCATCAATGATGGGCTTTTTTTATAAATAATATCAAATTGAAATTATTTATAGGAAACAATTAACGCGCACGGAAAACGATGCGGCCTTTTGTTAAGTCGTAAGGTGTTAATTGAACCGTTACTTTATCGCCAGTTAAAATACGAATGTAGTTTTTACGCATTTTTCCAGAAATATGAGCTGTCACAACATGACCATTCTCTAATTCTACGCGGAACATGGTATTAGGTAATGTGTCTAACACAGTACCTTGCATTTCAATGTTGTCTTCTTTTGCCATTACAGACTTATTCCTGTCATCTTTAGATTAAAATTGTTTAACTATTAAGCAATCATTATCAGTGCTAATTTATGGGCGCAAATGATGAACTAATTACGACTCCGTGTAAAGGTTTGGTCGCTAATTTTTGTATTTAATCCATCTATTGTCGATGAAGCGCTCATTTGGGCGATATTGTTGCTTATAATTCATCGCATCACAGTCATCAATTTGAAAGCCAAGATACAAATATTCAAGGTTTAACTGTTTGCATTGAGCAACTTGTTTCAGAATGTGAAATTTACCTAGTGAAAGATGTTCAAATTCAGGATCAAAAAAAGTATATACTGCTGATAATCCATTACCCAAGATATCAGTCACCGCAACACCGATGAGTTTGTCATCGACATAGCTCTCTAAAAAGCCGATATTAAGCCAATCACATTGAGTGAATGTTTCTAATGCACTTATTTGTGGCGGATACATACTGCCTGTTTGGTGCCGGAGACTTATATACTTACTGTAGAGAGGAAAGTAGTCTTGTGACGGAGAGGTCACCCATTGTATTCGAATAGACTTATTTTTGCTAAGAACACGTTTTTGACTCTTGCTGGCTTTAAAATCATCCACTTTAATGCGGATACTTTGGCATGCCTTGCATTGCTCGCAGTGTGGACGATACGCATCATTGCCGCCGCGCCTGAACCCTCTTTCCATTAACTGCTGATATAGATAGCTGTTAATTTGTTGATTAGGGTACACGACCAAGAGGCGTTCAGACTCTCTCGGTAAATAACTGCAATTTCCTGCTTGTGTCAAGCCAAGCGTTAGTTGCTCTAATTCAGACAATAGTTATCTCCTGAGACTGCCAATCAATTTTACTTGGTAATGTATTGGAAAGGTGTTCAACAAATGCTTGGCGCGAAATCAATTTAGCGCCAAGAGACATTAAATGCGGGTTTTCAATTTGGCAGTCTATCATTGAGACATTGTGCTGTTTAAGAAACTGGCTAAGGCCGAGTAAAGCCACTTTAGAGCCATTCGGTGCTAAGGAGAACATTGATTCGCCACAAAACGTATTGTTGATAAATATTCCATACAGACCACCAATGAGTTGGTCATTTTGCCAGGCTTCAATACTATGGGCGTGGCCTTGGTAGTGAAGATTACTGTAGGCAGTAGCCATTTTATTATCGATCCACGTGCCTAATTCATCTTTGCGTGGTTGACGGCACTGATCGATTACGTTGTTAAACTGCTTATTGATCGTGATGCGGATAGTTGATTGTCTTAAAAACTTTCTAAATGATTTGCTAACATGAAATTCATTGCAATCAATGACACAACGCTTACTTGGCGACCACCACATTATAGGATCATCTTCATTAAACCACGGAAATATTCCATGAAAATAAGCGTTTAGTAATCTTTCCTTAGATAAATCTCCACCAATGGCTAATAAACCATCTGGCTCGTTCATTGCTAATTCGACGGGAGGAAAGTCGATATTATCCATTTTCAGCAGTGTAAGTTGACTCATAGTGAAGAATAGGTGCGTTAACCGTTAATTTTTATTACACTATAATATACTATGATCGACGTATAGCACATGGAGAGCTTAATGAAACGATTGGTTTTTGTGGTTTTTTTGATATTTATTGGCTCGCTAGGCCAAGCTGTGGCTAGTGATAAAACCATTCATATTTCTAAGGTGGAATCTGCCGTTGTATCAAGTATTAGGCAACTAAGTGAACAAGACTTAGAGCGTGATCGAAATCGAAACTGGGCGTTATTTGGCAATTCATTACTTGGTGGTGTCTTAGGATATCAATACGGCAATGGATCTAGTGACGATGTTAAATTAGTTTTAAGTACAATTTTGGCGCACAATCAAAAGAAGATTGAAGGGAACGAGCTAAAAAGTAGTATCAAAGTACGTCTGACCGAACTGCAAGTAAAATTAACGAATGGCAAACGCCAAGCGATTATCCTGTCAACACAAAGTGGTCGTGTCTATCGCGCCAATGATAAAGTGAGATTAGTGTATTTTGAGACTGGCGTGTTTATCGACAAGATTTAAGTGATGAAGTCATAAACAAAAAGCCCCAGCAGAAATTGCTGGGGCTTTTTACGTATAGTACAAATAGTATCTAAGACACTACATAATTTGTAATCAATTATTGAGCGTCTAAGAATCGTTCAGCATCTAACGCTGCCATACAACCACTGCCCGCAGAAGTAATCGCTTGACGGTAATGTTGGTCAAATACGTCGCCCGCTGCAAATACACCTTCAATAGACGTTTGAGTGGCATTGCCAGCAAGGCCTGATTGTACTTTTAAGTAGCCATTTTCCATCTCTAACTGACCTTCAAATATACCCGTATTCGGTTGATGACCGATAGCAATGAACACACCGTCAACAGCAAGCTCACTATCAGTATTACCGTTAGTGCCTTGTAACTTAACGCCTGTTACGCCCATTTGATCGCCAACAACTTCTTCTAGCGTCGAGTTCAGGTGCAATTCAATGTTACCATTCGCCGCTTTTTCCATTAGGCGATCGCTTAAGATTTTTTCACTACGGAATGTTTCACGGCGATGTACAACATGCACTTTAGACGCGATGTTAGCGAGGTAAAGCGCTTCTTCAACAGCGGTGTTGCCGCCGCCGACTACTGCAACTTCTTTACCACGGTAGAAGAAACCATCACAGGTTGCACAGGCTGATACACCACGACCCATAAATTCTTCTTCAGATGGTAAGCCGATGTACTTAGCTGATGCGCCTGTTGCTAAAATAACAGCATCTGCAGTAAATACTTGATTATCACCAGTTAGGGTGAAAGGGCGCTTAGAGAAATCTACTTTGTTGATGTGATCAAATACAATTTCAGTATCAAATTTCTCAGCATGTTCTTTCATACGATCCATTAGTGCAGGACCTGTTAAATCATTTGCATCGCCAGGCCAGTTTTCGACTTCAGTCGTCGTAGTTAATTGACCACCTTGCTGAATACCTGTCACTAAAACAGGTTTTAAGTTAGCACGCGCTGCATAAACAGCCGCTGTGTAACCAGCAGGACCAGAACCTAAAATTAATAGCTGGCAATGTTTTACTTCACTCATCGAAATAACTCCTAAATAATGCAATTGCGACACGAATTAAGCGCCGTCATTAGTAATATGAATTTATATGGGGCTAAGTATAGGGATATCAAGGCGGGGGCACAATATGTTAAGTCTTATAGTCTATGCCTAGGCACAAAAAAGCCAGCATGACGCTGGCTTAATATATTTACACAGAATTTTTACGCTAAATATTTACGCGATAGCAACTTCTGGTGCAACAAAATCCATGCCGTGAGCAATAGCAACACTTTCGCAAGTGATTTTGCCGTCAATAACATTAAGGCCATTTAAGAAATCTTGGTTACCAGATAAAGCGGCTTTGTAGCCTTTATTTGCTAACTCAATGATGTACGGCAATGTTGCGTTATTAAGTGCGAACGTTGAAGTACGTGGTACTGCACCCGGCATGTTAGCAACACAGTAGTGAACAACTTCATCGACGATGTATGTTGGATCTTGGTGAGTTGTTGCGTGAGATGTTTCAATACAACCGCCTTGATCAATTGCAACATCAACAATAGCAGCGCCTGATTTCATCGCAGCGATGTGTTCTTTGGTGACTAATTTAGGTGCTGCTGCACCAGGGATTAATACACCGCCGATTACTAAATCAGCTGCTAATACTTCTTTTTCTAGCGTATCCGCTGTTGAGTAAAGTACTTTCGCTGTGTTACCAAATTGAACATTTAGACGACGTAATGTGTCAATGCTACGGTCTAAAATAGTGACTTCAGCGCCAAGACCAACAGCCATTTGTGCAGCGTTGTTACCAACCATGCCGCCGCCAATGACAACAACTTTTGCAGGTTCAACACCTGGAACGCCGCCTAATAACATACCGCGTCCTGCATTAGATTTCTCTAGTGCTTGAGCGCCAGCTTGAATAGACATACGACCAGCAACTTCTGACATTGGTGCTAATAGTGGTAGGCCACCATTGCGATCAGTGACTGTTTCGTAAGCGATACAAACAGCTTTAGAGTCGATTAATGCTTGAGTTTGCGGTAAATCAGGGGCGAGGTGAAGGTAAGTAAATAGAATCTGGCCTTCACGAAGCATTGCACACTCAACAGGTTGAGGCTCTTTTACTTTTACAATCATGTCTGCTGCATCAAAGATTGCTTTGGCAGTGTCTGAGATCGTCGCGCCTACATTAATATAGTCTTCATCAGAGAAACCGATGCCAACACCAGCATTAGTTTCAACAACAACACTATGACCATTTTGAACAAGCTCTCGAACGCTTGCTGGAACCATACCTACGCGATATTCGTGATTTTTTATTTCTTTTGGTACACCGATATGCATATTTTTACCTTATTAACGGGATGTGATTTCAATGCGAATATTATATGAAAGTTCTTATGAAATTTTTGTCTTTAATTTAGGTTAAGAATCAACATTTGTAGCGAAATATTCTGTAAAATATGGTTTAATTAGTTTTTTATGCTGTAATAAGAGGTCAGATGAGGTTATGGAACTTGATCGCATTGATAAAAACATTCTACGTGAGTTACAAAATAACGGCAGAATCTCGAATGTTGAATTAGCAAAATGTGTCGGGCTGAGCCCAACTCCCTGTTTAGAACGGGTAAAGCGACTTGAACGTAATGGCGTGATAAGGCAGTACACAGCGTTATTAGATCCGACGGCTGTAGATGCATCGCTTTTAGTTTACGTTGAAATCAAGTTGCATCGCAGTAGTGCTGATGTGTTTGACCGATTCAATCAAGCGGCACAACAATTAGATACTATTCTTGAATGTCATTTGGTGTCTGGTGATTTCGATTATTTACTTAAAACTCGCGTATCGGATATGTCGACTTATCGTGGAGTACTCAACGAAACCTTATTATCTTTACCTGATATTAAGGATTCCCGCACCTATGTCGTCATGGAGGAGGTTAAATATTCAACAAATCTACCTATTTCAAATTAAATTGTGTGGACTAACAGCAATTAGCATCGTAAACATGGCAATTACACCCTAAATTTTGTATCGTAAGCCGATAATTCGCGCTTAATTTTAATAAATAAAATCATTACGTTATTTACGCAACTGTTCAACAGGAGTTCAGCCTTGGTTTCTCACAATAATAATGAATCCACCAAACAGTTAGCTGATCTCCCAGCAATAGAAAACGAGCATATTATGGATAGTAATTCTTCTGCATCGACAACATCACAACCTGTTACTGGCATGCAACGCGTTTTAGAAGCGAGCATCGTGACATCAACGTTATTATCATTGTATCTATTATTGGCACTATATAGCTTTGATGCTGGTGACGCAGCGTGGACCCAAACTGCCAGCGATGAGCTCGCTAAAAACTGGATGGGTAATGCTGGTGCTTATTTGGCGGATATTCTATTTGTGAGCGTTGGCATTTTAGCTTACAGCCTGCCATTCTTACTTGCTGGTTTAGGCTATGTGTTATTTAAAGCGCACCATCGATTGCGAGAAATAGACTTTTTTACGATGGGCTTGCGTTTTATCGGTTTCTTTTTAACGACCTTTGGCATTTTAGCAACGGCGAGTATCAATTTTGATGATATTCACCAAGCATTTTCTGCGGGAGGGATCATTGGCGATATCATCGCTAATGCCATGTTACCTAATTTTAACTTCATCGGAACAACCTTATTATTGGTTTGCTTTATTGCTGCTGGACTTACCTTGATGACCGGTATTGGTTGGATGCAAGTGGTTGAACGCACTGGTGCTGTCGTACTCGCGATTGTGATGTGGATTGTGAAGGGATGCGCAAGTCTTATCAATACCAGTGAACGTCAAACTGATAATGATGAAAATGACGAAGCGCCGCAATTAACTGAAGAAGTGTCGCCGATAACTATTGAAAGCGAAGCACAACAATTAGAAGCGCCGCAGATACGCAATATTCAAGAGCCTAAGATTTCATTAGATGATGCTCAAGAATTACCTCAAGAGATTAAGCTAGAGCCAAGTACTCGATTGAATAGTGCTTCACAAGCGCTAGAAGAACATAGTGACCTGCCGTCTTTTAGTGCGGCAAATGAAGATGTCGACATTGACTTAACAATGTATCAACGCCCAGATGATAAGCCATCACCTCAATTGCACCCTGAGAATGAATCGCCATCGACGGCTGAACTAGCCCAAGCCATTGCTGCTGTGCAACCTAAAGTGGTTGAAGTCGAGCAAGGCAAAGGAACGATTGATGGTTTGCCGCCAGTGCGCCGCTCAACAACGCCGTTGCCATCACTAGAATTATTAGACGCGCCTAAAAAGTTAATTAACCCGATAGCACAAGAAGATTTAGATCGCGTATCGCGGTTAGTTGAAGCTAAATTACTCGATTTTAATATTATTGCGAACGTGGTTGATGTGTTCCCAGGTCCAGTAATCACCCGTTTTGAATTGGATTTAGCACCAGGTATTAAAGTGAGCAAAATTTCGGGTCTTTCTAAAGATTTGGCTCGCTCACTGTCAGCGCTGAGTGTTCGGGTGGTGGAAGTCATTCCTGGAAAAAGCGTGATTGGACTAGAAATTCCCAACGAAAATCGTGAAATAGTTTACTTGCGTGAAAACCTGTCCAGTGAAAAGTTCGCTAACAATAAATCACCCTTAACAATGGTACTGGGTAAAGATATCGCCGGTATGCCGGTTGTTGTTGATTTAGGCAAGATGCCTCATTTATTGGTTGCTGGTACAACAGGCTCTGGTAAATCGGTGGGCGTTAACGCGATGATTTTGTCATTGCTTTATAAATCTACGCCTGACGAAGTTCGCATGATCATGATTGACCCGAAAATGCTTGAGCTTTCAGTATACGAAGGGATCCCACATCTATTATCTGAAGTGGTCACCGACATGAAAGAAGCAGCTAATGCGCTGCGCTGGTGTGTGGGCGAGATGGAACGTCGCTACAAGTTGCTATCAGCAGTTGGTGTACGTAATTTGGCGGGCTATAACGCCAAAGTAAAAGCGGCTATTGCAGCAGGTGATCCACTAACTGATCCGCTATGGAAAGCGGGCGATAGCATGGATGAAACTGCGCCGCTGTTAGAAACGCTACCAAGCATTGTCGTTATTGTTGATGAATTTGCTGATATGATCATGATTGTCGGTAAAAAAGTTGAAGAACTTATAGCCCGTATTGCCCAAAAAGCACGTGCTGCTGGTATTCATTTGATTTTAGCGACACAGCGCCCATCCGTTGACGTTATTACTGGCCTTATTAAAGCAAACATTCCAACGCGAATTGCCTTCCAAGTGTCATCGCGTGTAGATTCTCGCACTATCCTAGATCAGCAAGGCGCAGAACAATTGCTGGGGCAGGGTGATATGTTGTATTTACCACCGGGTACGGGGGTTCCGACTCGTGTTCACGGCGCGTTCGTTGACGATCATGAAGTCCACAAAGTGGTGGATGATTGGAAATTACGTGGTAAACCCAACTACATCGATGCCATATTATCCGGCGAAAGTAACGACGCTATATTATTGCCTGGCGAAGCAGCTGAAGGGGACGAAGAAAACGATGAGTTTTACGATGAAGCAGTGGCTTTTGTCACTGAAACCCGTCGTGGCTCTATTTCTAGTGTGCAGCGTAAATTTAAAATTGGTTACAATCGCGCCGCTAGATTGATTGAACAAATGGAAGCTTGCGGCGTCGTAAGTTCACCGGGCCACAATGGTACGCGCGAAGTATTAGCGCCGCCAGCGCCAAAGAATTAAAGGAAGTATTATGAAAAAGTCACTATTAACACTCGTTTTATCACTGTCTATAACGGGGTTTGTTGCGCCATCGACGTTTGCGACTCAGCCACCAATGAAAGACATTGAGCTGCACAAGAAGAATGTATTAGACAGCGCATCAATGGAGCTCCGTAACAAGCTTAATGTTTATAACCAATTTGCAGCGAACTTTTCTCAAACAGTTGTTGATAACAAAGGGCAAGAAATTCAACAAGCCACTGGTTCAATGAAAATGTCACAACCAAACATGTTTCGCTGGGTCACAAACGAGCCTGATGAATCAGTTGTCGTTTCTGACGGTCAAAGCGTATGGATTTACAACCCTTTCGTTGAGCAGGTAAGCGCGTTGGATCTCGATAGCACCATGACTCAATCACCCTTGTGGCTTATTGCTAATCAAAGTGATGAAGCCTGGTTATTGTTTGATGTTAAAAAGAATGGCGAACGTTTTGAAGTGAAGCCTAAAGATCCTAAAAACCTCACCAAAAAGATTGTCATGTCTTTTAGTGATAATAAAATTGCCGCGTTAGATATTCTCGATGCGCAGGGCCAAACAAGTCATTTTGTGTTTAATAATTTTGATTATCAAACCGCCATTGATGCTAATGCTTTCAAGTTTGATATGCCAGAAGGTGTCGACTTTGACGATCAGCGCGGAGCTAAATAAGACCTGTGAGTAGCTTGCCATTTGATTTTTCGCCTGACTTTCAGCCGCTTGCAGCACGTATGCGTCCGACAAATTTTGAACAATATATCGGTCAATCGCATATTTTAGGTGAGGGTAAGCCGCTGCGCACAGCGCTCGAAGCTGGCCGCGCGCACTCGATGATTTTGTGGGGACCACCAGGCACTGGTAAAACTACTTTGGCAGAGATCGTTGCTCACTATGTCGATGCTCATGTTGAGCGTGTTTCTGCGGTAACATCGGGTGTTAAAGAGATTCGCGCCGCCATTGAAAGCGCCAAACAAGTGGCGCAATCGCAATCGCGCCGAACGCTCCTGTTTGTCGATGAAGTACACCGTTTTAATAAATCGCAACAAGATGCGTTTTTGCCGTACATTGAAGACGGTACGGTAATTTTTGTCGGTGCGACCACTGAAAATCCATCATTCCAACTCAACAACGCGTTGTTATCTCGTGCTCGTGTTTATTTACTTAAAAAACTTGAAAACGACGATATTAAAGCACTCGTGGTACAAGCGCTGGCAGATAAAGAGCGCGGCTTTGGTAAAGAGCAAATAACCTTAGATGATAATGTGTTAACAGGCCTTGCTAACGTGGTGCAGGGTGATGCCCGAATGGCGCTTAATTACCTAGAATTGCTCATGGACATGCGTGATGGTAGAGCTATTGATCTGGCAATGTTATCGCAAGTTTGTGGCGACAAAGTTAGCCAGTTTGATAACAAAGGCGACCTTTATTACGATTTAATATCAGCACTTCATAAGTCAATTCGAGGCTCGTCACCTGATGGTGCCTTGTATTGGTTTTGCCGTTTGTTAGCGGTAGGCGGTGATCCCCTTTATGTGGGCAGGCGATTATTGGCTATTGCTTCTGAAGATATTGGTAATGCAGATCCCAAAGCAATGCAAGTGGCGCTGAGCGCGTGGGATTGTTTTCATCGCGTTGGGCCAAGTGAAGGTGAACGTGCCATTGCACAAGCAGTTATTTATCTGGCGTGTGCGCCAAAGAGTAACGCTGTTTATATGGCGTTTAGTGATATGAAAGCGCTGGTGGCCAAAGAAAACGATTTTGAAGTACCACATCATTTACGTAATGCCCCTACCAAATTAATGAATGAACTTGGTTATGGGCAAGAATATCGCTACGCCCATAATGAAGAAAATGCATTTGCCGCAGGTGAGAGTTATTTACCACCGCAAATAAAAGACATTGAAGTGTATCAACCGACCAATCGCGGATTAGAAAGTAAAATTGCAGATAAACTCAACTATTTAAAGCAATTAAATCAACAAAGTGACATCAAGCGCTATGAATAATTTACTACTAATTGGCCTTGGCGGTGCGTTGGGCGCAATTTCTCGCTATGGATTGTCACAATTGGCAATTAATATGTTTGGTAAAGGCTTTCCTTTTGGTACACTTATCGCCAATTTTGTAGGTTCACTATTAATGGGGTTATTATTTTCCCTTGTTGAAAGTGAATCGTTAATGCCACAAGCAAGAATTGCCTTAGGAGTTGGTTTTTTAGGGGCGTTCACAACGTTTTCGACATTTTCACTCGATACAGTGTTAATGCTCCAAGCCGGTGAGTTTCAAAAAGCAATATTAAACATTCTTTTCAATTTATTACTGTGTTTAAGCGCGGTGTGTATTGGGTTGTGGTTAGGCAACAAATAATTAAAAACAAATTTAACAGCAAGAAAACAGTGGAAGAAACATGTTAGATCCTAAATATCTTAGAACAGAGTTAGAAGAAACAGCAGCGCGTTTAGCAAAACGTGGTTATGAATTAGATACTGATGCCCTAGCGCAACTTGAAGAGCGTCGTAAAGTATTACAAGTATCCACGCAAGAATTACAAGCGCAACGTAACTCCCGTTCTAAGTCAATTGGTCAAGCAAAAGCGCGTGGTGAAGACATCGCACCATTACTTGCTGAAGTTGGCGAATTAGGCGATCAACTTGACGCGGCAAAAGCTGAGTTAGCAACACTTTTAGGCGATATCGATAATATCACTATGGGCGTACCGAATTTACCAGATAGCGAAGTACCTTTTGGTAAAGACGAAGATGACAACGTTGAAGTATTACGTTGGGGCACGCCACGTACTTTTGATTTTGAGATTAAAGATCACGCCGATGTTGGTGAAGCGCTTGGCGGGATAGATTTCGCTGCATCAGTTAAACTGACCGGTTCACGCTTTGTCGTGATGAAGAACCAAGTAGCTCGTATGCACCGTGCACTTGCGCAGTTTATGCTTGACCAACACGCTGATAACCACGGCTACACAGAAACTTATGTGCCGTATCTTGTTAATAGCGATAGCTTACGTGGCACCGGTCAGTTACCTAAATTTGGTGAGGATTTATTCCACACTAATCCGGCGAATGAAGAGGGCACAGGCTTAAGTCTTATCCCAACGGCTGAGGTTCCACTCACGAACTTAATGCGTGATGAGATTGTTGAAGAGTCAGCGCTGCCACTTAAATTTACAGCCCATACGCCATGTTTCAGAAGTGAAGCGGGTTCATACGGCCGAGATATTAAAGGCTTAATTCGTCAGCATCAATTTGATAAAGTGGAAATGGTGCAAATCGTTAAACCTGAAACATCAGATGCTGCATTAGAAGAGCTAACCGGCCACGCTGAGAAAATCCTTCAATTGCTTGAGCTACCTTATCGTAAAGTATTGTTATGTACTGGTGATATGGGGTTCACAGCGGCTAAAACTTATGATTTAGAAGTGTGGTTACCTACACAAGACTGTTACCGTGAAATTTCTTCATGTAGTAACACTCGTGATTTCCAAGCGCGTCGTATGCAAGCACGTTTCCGCAACAAAGAAATGAACAAGCCAGAACTAGTTCACACACTCAATGGTTCAGGTCTAGCGGTTGGTCGTACTTTGGTTGCTATTTTAGAAAACAACCAGCAAGCAGACGGTACAGTAACTGTTCCTGAAGCACTTCGTCCGTACATGGGAGGTTTAGCTCACATCGGCTAAACATCACGTGTAATGAACGATGAACAGCGGTTTAGACGCATGCTCTATCGAGCAATGCTGCTATTGTTCAGCGGTTTGTTGTTAATAATCATCGGCGCAGCCGTGGAGTTATTAATAAAGCATGCATAATTAAAACCACCTCACGGGTGGTTTTTTATGTTCAGGATGAACGGTATCCAGCGGTGCCAGTGATGCGAGGCCAGGCAAAGATCTGGGTATGCAGAATAGGCGCTATCCAGTAGTGCAGAAAAAATCGCCGAATGGCAAGGTTTTAGGGCAGAACAAAGCAGTATCTAATAGCACTTTGAATGTAGAAGAACAGCTAAGCCCTAAAATAGGCCATAAAAAAAACCAGCGACTAGCGCTGGTTTTTACATAGTAATAAAAGACTATCTATTAGTGATCGTGAGCTTCACCGGCACCTTTAGGTACACGGATAGAATCAACCATATCAACAACATCTTGTGGTACATCACCTGTTACTTTTGATACAGCAAATGCGGTACCAAAGTTAACTAGCATACCAATAGTACCAATACCTTCAGGTGAAATACCTAAGAACCAATTATCAGGGCTATTTGCAGCCGGGTTAACAAACTTGAAGTAGATGATGTATGCCGCTGTGAATACTAAGCCAACGATCATACCCGCAACTGCACCTTCCTTGTTCATCTTCTTGCTAAAGATACCCATGATAATCGCAGGGAAGAGCGACGATGCTGCTAAACCGAATGCAAAGGCTACTACCGCAGCAACGAAATCAGGTGGATAAATACCTAGAATACCTGCTAAGACAATACCTACTGCTGCTGCACCACGTGCCCACATTAGCTCTTGTTTGTCTGAAATATCAGGACGTAATGTTTTCTTCATTAAATCATGAGAAACCGACGTTGAGATAACCAATAGTAAGCCAGCAGATGTTGAGAGCGCTGCGGCTAGACCACCGGCGGCAACTAACGCGATTACCCATGCTGGTAAATCAGCAATTTCAGGATTCGCTAGTACCATGATGTCACGGTCAATTTTCATTTCATTGCGTTCGTCGCCTGAGTAGAACATTTTGCCATCGCCATTTTTATCGTCAAATGTAATTAGGCCTGTTTTTTCCCAGTTTTTAATCCAGCTAGGCGCATCGGCGTATGAAGTACCTTGGCCATAAACTTTAGAGCCATCTTGCATTTGAACTGTTGGACCATTGATTGTTTCAATCATGTTCACACGTGCAAATGATGATAATGCTGGAATAGTGGTGTACATAATACCGATAAATACTAGTGTCCAACCTGCAGAAATACGTGAATCTTTTACTTTAGGAACAGTAAAGAAACGCACGATTACATGGGGTAGGCCAGCGGTACCAATCATTAATGCACCAGTGATACAGAATACGTCTAATGTTGATTTTCGCCCTTCGGTATAAGCACCAAATCCTAGCTCTTCGGATAAACCATCGAGTTTAGCAAGTAAATAACCAGAGCCATCAACCATTTCACTACCAAAACCAATCTGCGGAATTGGATTACCAGTCATCATTACAGAGATAAAAATTGCTGGTACCATGAATGCGAAGATAAGCACACAGTATTGCGCTACCTGCGTATAAGTAATGCCTTTCATACCACCTAGTACTGCGTAGAAGAATACTACGGCCATACCAATGACAACGCCGGTCTCGATTTCTACTTCTAAGAAGCGAGAGAATACAACACCAACACCACGCATTTGACCTGCTATGTAGGTAAAACATATGAATATTGCACAGACCACGGCTACAATACGTGCTGTGTCTGAGTAGTAACGGTCGCCAATGAAATCAGGCACTGTAAATTTACCGAATTTACGTAAATATGGCACCATACATAACGCCAGCAATACATAACCGCCAGTCCATCCAAGTAGATACACTAGACCATCAGAACCGGTAAATGACACGATACCTGCTAATGAAATAAATGACGCTGCTGACATCCAATCTGCCGCTGTTGCCATGCCGTTCATTACTGGTGGTACACCGCCGCCAGCAACATAAAACTCTTTTGTCGATCCTGCGCGGGCCCAGATTGCGATACCGATATACATCGCAAACGTTAGACCAACGATGATATAGGTTAAAGTTTGTACATCCATCGTATTGCTCCTATTCTTCTACGTTATATTTTTTATCAAGATTGTTCATCTGTTTTACGTAGATGAAAATCAAGGCAATAAAGACATACATGGCTCCCTGTTGGGCAAACCAAAATCCTAACTTAAACCCCATGAAAGTAATTTCATTGAGCTGATCAATAAATAAAATGCCGCATCCATAAGATACAACGAACCATACAACCAATAATTTCAGCATTATCTTTAGGTTTTCTTTCCAATAACCTTCAGCCTGCTCTTTGTTTTCGAAACTCATATAACTGCCCCCTTTTGTTTAATAGTTATGTTGGAGTTACGAAAGTTAATCTAGCAAGCATGCTAGGTATGGGAATCAAGACCTTAGTCTAAATAGTATTTTGGGGATGTGAGAATAAACGCTTCTTAAAAATCAATAAAGCCTAGTAAACAGCGGGTTGTAATCAAAATGTTACAAATCTAGGCGGGCTAACTAGGATGGGGCGTTAGACCAAGGTCTAGTAAGTAAACTGCTGTTTTAAAATGGAAATTGATTGATTACTCTAAAATATATATTCAAGAGAAGGCGATATTATGAGCTAACTACACTTGCAGGTGTAACAAAACATTGCAGTTTTTTGGTACTTTATTCTTATGTGTTGATACTAGTTGGTACTTACGTGGGTTGTTTAAGGCTGAGCTATCCGTAAACTTGTGTTCGTAAAAAAGGATTAGTTTCTGCCTGTTGTTGGAACTATGTTGTTATCCTAATCTTATCGAGGTTACGTTGAAATTTTCTGAAGATTCAAGTCAAGCGGCTAATTACCTTAGGCGAGCAGTACCGAAAATGGTCGAGCATGACATTGTACCCAATCCGCTTAATTATACGCTTTGGTATAGTTATTTTTCGCAAGCATACCCATCGCTAAATAAAGCTCTCGAAGCTACAGTTTCCCGTTATGGTACTTGTCCCGTTGATGTGAGCGAGTCGTTATTTCTTGAGCACATCATTCAAACGGATGACCAACTGAGTCAAAACAATAAGATTCAACAGTCGCTTGTTCATTTAGTGAGTGACTTATCTGGCACCATCGAAAAAACCTCACAAGAGACTGCCGTCTATTCATCGGCGCTTAAAGAAAACATCATGGAGCTGGGAACGTCCGGCCTGAGTGATGAATTGGTACAGAAACTTAACGAACTGAGTTCAAATGCGAGTGGTTTATGCAGTACTAACGAAGCTTTTCAGTCACAACTTGCCCAAGCACAGTCCGAAATTAATGCGTTAAAGCAAGAATTAGAAGAGTCTCAATCACAAGCTTCTACCGATGCGCTAACTGGACTTGCCAATAGACGAGTATTTGAATCGATATTTACCCAACATGCGCATAATGATGACATGCCTATGTCTGTCGTTATGATTGATATCGACCGCTTTAAAAACTTCAATGACACACATGGCCATCTGATGGGTGACCAAATTCTTCAATTCGTTGGTAAGTTGTTAAAACAAGAATGCCCAGAATCAGTTACGCCAGTACGATTTGGCGGTGAAGAGTTCGCATTATTGTGTCCTGAATTAGGGATCGATAATGTGAAGGATATTGCCGAAACCATTCGCACTAAATTATCTAAAGTGGCCTTTAGTAATAAACGCACTGGTGAACGTATTGAGCCTGTGACGGCGTCATTTGGTATTGCGGTCAAACGATCGAACGAAGTACTAGAAAACTTGATAGAACGTGCTGATAAAGCATTATACGCGGCAAAGAATAATGGTCGTAACCAAGTACAATTAGCTTCCTAAGAAAATTATTTCTAGTTACGCGGCCTTGTCCTGCGAGGATATTCTGAATAAGCATTAGCGCGTCGTTATTATTGTTTTGATTCAAATCATAAGTGGATTACATGACATGGACGTCATCAAATTATGATGGTGGTGTTAGAAACGGATCTAATGTGAACGATTTAATGAATATAGATGATATTAATAGGGAATAAAAAGAAGAAGTGGCGCGCATGGAAGGAGTCGAACCTCCGACCGCCTGGTTCGTAGCCAGGTACTCTATCCAGCTGAGCTACATGCGCATTATACTTTGCTATCTATTATAAATAATAAATGGCGGAGAAGGAGGGATTCGAACCCTCGATGGGATTTAAAGCCCATACTCCCTTAGCAGGGGAGCGCCTTCGGCCACTCGGCCACCTCTCCGTTGACGAGGCATATTATAGAAGTCCTAAAATATGTCAACATCGTATTTTATCAATTGCTTGTTAAATAAACGAATTTAGCGAAATACATTAATTACGCGAATAATTACCACATTAAATCATCTGGGATTTGGAAATCAGCATACGGATCGTCTTCGTCAACTTCAGTCGGTTGATTATCATTTTGTAGAACGATGTATTGCTCATCAACCGCTGCGATTTTATCGGCGGCTAAGGTCGGCAGTAAATAAATAACGTTGTCAAAATGACAGACAGTGATACGGCCTTTGACTAAGGCATTGTGGTTAACGTCATTAAGTAATAAGCGCTTTACTTTACCGTCTAACACGTAGTTATACTCGAGTTCACCTTCAAAATCTTTGATATGAAGTTGAGCAAGCATTTGTTTGACTTTGCCTTGCTCTGATTTTTTATCTAATGCTTGCTTAATGACAGCATTTTTTTCGGCGTCTACAGCGGCTTGCTGCTGTTTTTTTGCATCAATTTCATCTTGAAGAGAGGTATCTGCTTCGACTTGTTTCTTGCGAACCGCTTTATTTTTCTTACGTTTTTCACTACGGATTTTGTTTGCAGATTGCTTATTGGCTAAACCTGCTTTTAATAGTTGGTCTTGTAACGACGCCATCTGTGCCTCAATGGGGGAATACTAAAAGATTGGCGAATGATATCAATCACTAATTCAGTTGGCTAGATAAAGTTGATGCGTCGTTATGTATGCTTCGACTGCTGGTGGTGTGAGGAAAGTAATTGGCTGATTTTCGCTAATTTCTTGACGCATTTGAGATGATGAGATTGCTAGCGGAAAGGCCTGATGCAGATAGATTTTCCCACCAAGGTTCACGCGTAAATCATCTATATTGTTAGTTTCATGTTGTGTCAGCAAAGTGTGGGCATCACTTTGTGCTTCAACCTGATAACCGGGACGCTGCGAAACGACAAGATGGCAGTGCTTGAGAATATCTTGCCAACGATGCCATGTGGTGAAATTAATAAAAGAATCCATACCCATTAAAAAGCACAGTGGCTGATCTGGATAGTTGTTTCTAAAGTGAATTATCGTATCGACGGTAAACGAAACCGCGGGGGAGTTGATTTCAATATCGCTCACTTTAAGCTGTTGGCAGCTTTGTGTTGCTAGCGTCAACATAGTTAATCTATGTGTTGGTGCAATCGTTTCGTGTTGCTTATGGGGTGAAATAAAATTAGGAATTAGGGTTACATGAGCCAATGATAATGCATGGCATATATCAAGGGCACTGCGTAAATGCCCGTGATGAACAGGGTTGAAGGTGCCACCGAACAATCCAATTGGCGTCTTCATCAATCCAAATCACCAGTAATCGTTAACGTGAGTTGGGTTAACTTATCCCAAGGTAAATCATAGGATAATTTAATAGACTGTTCTATATCGCTCAATATTGCCAGTGAACGCAATAGGGTTTGGAGTGATAAACGTCGCAGCGCTGCATCAAATAACTTCTGGCGCGCAGCCCAAACTCGTGCTTGCTGATAAAGTGGACTGAGTGAGTGCTTTTGACTTTGTGCTTGTTTCAGATTTATCAATAAAGAAAGTTCGCGGTTAAACGCCCAAAATAGAAGTTGGGGCTCAACTTCTTCTCGTTGTAGGCTCACTAATATTTTAAGCGCTTTATCACAATGACCTTCAAGAAGCGCATCTTGTAATTCAAATAAACTAAATCGAGATTGGTTAGTTACCCGTTGTTTTAGTCCTGCAACATCTAGTGCATGTTGGCCCACTTGTAATGATAACTTTTCAAGCTCTTGAGAGGCTGCCAATAAATTGCCTTCAAACATCTGTGATAGCAAAGCAATGCCTTGCGGTTCAATATTGAGTTGATGTTTGGCTATTTCGCCCTCAAGCCACTTTACAAAGTGGTGGCCTTCAGGTTGGGTTATCTGTACAAAAATCCCCTTAGACTCTAGGGTCTTGAACCACTTTGCTTTTTGCGCTTCAGCGGTTGCTTTTGGACCATGAATCAACAAGATTGTATCTGGTGATTGGTGCGCTAAAAACTCATTAATTGCTTTTGCGCCTTCTTGACCTGGTTTTAGGCTTGTGAGTTCTAATTCAATTAATTGTTTGTTAGAAAAAAGGGACAGGTTTTGACCGTTGGCGTTTAGGTCATGCCAACTAAATTGTGGCCCTTGAATAAGTGATATCCGTTCATCAAAACCTTGTTGAGTACAAGCATGACGTATGGCGTCCACTGTTTGTATCTTTTGCAAAGGTTCATCACCGAGTACCAGATAAACTGGCGCCAACTGATTGAGATGTTGTTTAAGTTGGTTTACATAAATGCGCATACTGGTTATTAAAGTCGACTAAGCTGCTGAATAATTTGGCGTGATGCTTGTTGTCTAATTTCTCTTAGCAACTGTTCGCGCTCACGACTTTTAGCCTGTGCGGTTTGAGGATCGTCTAGATAATCACGGCGAATAGTAACATTAAACAGTTTAGGTTCTTCGTTAGGTTCAATTAATTGATACTCTAGTGAGTAGATGAGTTCATATTCAGCTACTTGTCCTGTTGAAAACAACGATAAGGTGCCACGTTCAAACTTCTCTTTACCCAGACGTAATACAGGTGATGTATTGTTGGTATTTAATTGTACTTTTTGTTGCGATAGTTGCGTTGTAACCAAGCGGGTTATCTCATTAAATTTATCTTGGCTTTGAACATTAAGAGATTGTAATGACGTGGGCAGTTGATAATGACCTTGGAGACGGAAACCACAGCCAGAGATAATGAACAGTATGGTTGTGATAACACATACTTTTGTGAAATTGTTGATAGGGTGCAAAGGTCACCTCGTCATAATGTTTAGTATTGATAGGGAAAACAGTTACCTGTTTTCCCTATACACTTTTTCCTAGAAATCGATGAAGCCGTTGAACTAATTAGCTACGATATTAACTAGTTTTCCTGGAATAACGATGACTTTACGTACTGTTTTATCTTCAGTAAAACGTAATACATCACTATCTTCTAGGGCTAGCTTTTCAATATCATCTTTTGATGCATCAGCAGCAACTTTTAGTTTGGCGCGTAATTTACCATTCACTTGCACGATAATCAGTTTTGAATCTTCTACTAACGCTGACTCGTCAACACTTGGCCAGTCAACAAAGGCAAGATTATCGTCATGACCCAATGCCGCATAGAGTTCGTGACAAATATGCGGTGCGATTGGTGCTAACATTTTAACAATAGCTTCGATTGCTTCGCCTAGAATCGCGCGATCTTGTTCAGACTCTGTTGGCGCCTTATACAGGCGGTTAACTAATTCCATGATTGCTGCGATGGCTGTGTTAAACGTTTGACGACGGCCAATATCGTCAGACACTTTAGCAATAGCCTTGTGTACTTCACGGCGTAATGATTTTTGTCCGTCATTAAACGCTGAAGCGTTAATCGCAGGAGTTGCGCCTTGTTCAATGTGATTGTAAGCCAAACGCCATACGCGTTTTAAGAAACGGTTAGCGCCTTCAACCGCAGAATCTACCCACTCAAGTGTTTGCTCAGCAGGGGCTGCGAACATAATAAATAGACGAACTGTGTCTGCGCCGTATTTATCAATCATCACTTGTGGGTCAATACCGTTATTTTTAGACTTTGACATCTTACTCATACCAGCATGCTCAATTGGCTCGCCCGTTGATTTTTGAGTTGCACCGATGATCTGACCTTTGTCATTAGTGATGGTTTCAACATCATCTAATAAGATCCATTGCTTAGTGCCTTTCTCATCAAGCTTAAAGAAAGCGTCTGACAGTACCATGCCTTGCGTTAATAGCTTTTTGAACGGTTCGTTACTGTCGACTAAGCCCTGATCGCGTAGTAATTTGTGGAAGAAACGCGCGTACAATAAATGCAAGATTGCGTGTTCGATACCACCGATGTATTGATCAACAGGTAACCAGTGGTTAGCTTGTGCAGGATCTAACATTGCATCTTTAGCGGGTGATGCGTAACGCGCGTAATACCAGCTTGACTCCATAAAGGTATCAAAGGTATCTGTTTCGTGCATCGCAGGCTGACCGTTATAGGTTGTCTTAGCCCATTCTTTGTCTGATTTTATTGGCGAGTTAATCCCGTCCATCACAACATCTTCTGGTAACACAACAGGTAGCTGTTCAGCTGGCACTGGCACAACATCGCCATTTTCAAGATGCAGCATAGGGATCGGGCTACCCCAATAACGCTGACGAGAAACACCCCAGTCACGAAGACGGAAGTTCACTGTTTTCTTACCTTTACCTTGGGATTCTAATTCGCTGGCAATCGCGTCAAGTGCTTCATCTGATGTTAAACCATCAAACTGCGCCGAATTAAACAAAACGCCTTTTTCGGTGTAAGCGGCTTCGCTAATATCAACGGTTTTGTCTTCACTGTCAGTTGCGTGAATTACCGCTTCAATGGACAAGTTATATTTAGTTGCAAATTCATAATCACGTTGGTCATGACCAGGTACAGCCATCACTGCGCCAGAGCCGTAATCAGCTAATACAAAGTTAGCAATCCACACCGGTACTTCACGGCCTGTTAATGGGTGAACAGCGAAGAAAGGAGTAGCAATACCTTTCTTTTCCATGGTTGCCATGTCCGCTTCAGCCACTTTAGTCGTCTTACATTCTTCGATAAATGCAGCAATGTCGGTGTTAGTTTTAGCAGCTTCTAATGCAAGCGGGTGTTGCGCAGCAATACCAACGTACGTTACGCCCATCAACGTGTCAGGACGCGTTGTGTAAACGTCTAATTTGTCTTGACGATCTTTTAAAGCAAAGCTTAAATCAACACCTTCAGAGCGACCAATCCAGTTGCGCTGCATGGTTTTAACTTTTTCTGGCCATTCATCTAGCTCGTCCAAGTCATCTAATAACTCTTGTGCGTATTTGGTAATGCGAACAAACCACTGTGGAATTTCTTTGCGTTCAACCACAGTGTCACAGCGCCAACAACAGCCATCAACAACTTGCTCATTGGCTAATACTGTTTGGTCATGTGGACACCAGTTAACCGCAGAGGTCTTTTTGTACACCATGTCTTTTTTGTAAAGCTCAGTGAAGAACCACTGCTCCCAGCGATAGTAGTCAGGCTTACACGTTGCTAGTTCACGATCCCAATCGTAACCAAAACCCAAGGCACGTAATTGATCATTCATGTAGTCAATATTTTCGTACGTCCACTTAGCCGGCGCCGTTTTATGGTTAATTGCCGCGTTTTCAGCGGGTAAACCAAATGCATCCCAACCCATTGGTTGCAGTACGTTTTTACCTTGCATACGTTGGTAACGTGATACAACATCACCAATGGTGTAGTTACGGACGTGACCCATGTGCAGGCGGCCACTTGGGTATGGAAACATTGATAAACAATAAAACTTTTCTTGGCCATCTTTTTCAATAGCTTTGAAGGTGTTGGTATCAACCCAATATTTTTGGGCTTTGGATTCAATTTGTGATGGAGTGTACTGCTCTTGCATTTAACTTTACCTAGGACACTTAACGGCAATCAACCAAGTTGAAGGTGTTGCACGTTTTAAATATGAAAAAATTAGCCATAGGATACAGCCCAAGTTGATTTGCAACAATAGTTAGTTGCCTTGGATGATAAAAAGTTAGTCAAAATTGTGCAATCTGTTGTATCTAGGCGTATATTTTAACTATACCTGTTTCAAATGATGGTGTTCTATTCTCGCACCTTTATCTTGAATCGGGTGAATACGTTGTTCATTGGGGAGTTATTTATGCAAACTGATAAGGCAATATTTAAAACTGGATACCATAAGTTGTTGGAATCGTTACAACGTCGTTGGTTAGAGCATGACAAAAAAGATAGTTTAGACGTGCTCATTGCTACTGGCATGGACAGTTATCGATTTAATCACGACATAAGTGATGAACAACTGCGTGATATTGAGTGGCAGTTAAAAATTGATCTCACTGAATTTATCAGTGATTCACGGCAAAACCCGGCGCTAATCAATTCTCCGTCCTACCTTGCGATGGAATCAACTATTTGGCAATGGGCCTTAGCAATAAGTGATAAGTGCCAAATAGAATGGCTAGAACTAAGTCAAGACATAAAACACGATGGGCTTTACCAGACCGACGATGTGGTAGGGCTAGGGCAGTTTCTTTGTTTACAATGTTCAAGCGCTATCTTGGTTTATCATCCGCAAGCCTTAAGCACCTGTGCTCGGTGCCAAGGCTCGCAGTTTAGGCGAATCGCCTTTAGTCCTTAGTTAATGAATAACCGTCATTTATCGTCGCCAGTTTTTGAGTTAAGCGATTCTGGCGATGGCCGGCTAACATGCAAATTCCGAGCAAACAGCCAAACAAAATCACAAACGGTGTCTGGCCGTGGCGGTAAAAGAAGGTTTCACCAGTGACAGTTTTGACGTTTGCTCGCAGTACGGCTTCTTTGAATTGAGGTAGCTTATTCACTATCTTTCCATATTGATCGACGATAGCAGTTACCCCAGTGTTAGTCACTCGAATTAAAGGTCTTCCTAATTCAACGGCGCGCATTTGAGCGATTTGCATATGTTGGTGTGGCCCGATGGACTCACCGAACCATGCGTCATTAGAAATCGTCAGTAGAAAATCTGTATCTGATTTCATGTTTGCCCTGACTAGATCGCCGAAGGCTATCTCATAACAAATAGCTGGTGAAAACTTAAAACCCCTTGCTGTTAAATTGTTTTGTGCCCAATCTCCACGGGCAAACGAAGACATTGGCAAATTAAACAAAGGCGCTAAAGGACGTAACAGCGATTGTAAAGGCACAAATTCACCAATGGGTAACAATTGATGCTTATAATATCTATTATCATGACTTGGCTGATAAATTCCTCCAATATTACGACTGTCAGTGGCATTGCCGACAGTCATGATGGCGTTAAAGTAATCATGATTAATGGAAGACGGTGGCTTAGCTGCGAGGTTTGGTGCGATATTTTTCTTTGAGGTGCGGCCAATAATACCGGTGATTATGGCGCTGTCATTAAATGCTGCTGCCGAATCCATTAATTTTAGATAATCTTGGACCCAGCCTTCAACGGCTGGCATAGCAGCTTCAGGCCAAATGATGACATCACTATCAAAATGCTCTCGGCTTAAATCCATATAACGAGTAATAGTCGGCCACATGGCCTTAGCATCCCATTTTGCACTTTGCTCAATGTTGCCTTGAATAAGCGCAAGGTTGACGGAGCGATCTTGTTCAATTAACTGGTGTTGGCTAGTTAGACTAAAACTACCAAAGGCAACGATGATGAGTAAAACTGCACTTTTTAAGTGACGCTTTATGGTGTAAAAGGCGAGGGTAGACAACAAGCAAATAATAGCTGACAAGCCCAACATTCCAATGACTGATGCGGCGCTACTATAAAGCCCAGTTGTTTGGCTATAACCTAATGATAACCATGGGAACCCAGTTAACACGATACCGCGTAGATATTCTGTCACTAACCACGCACTGGTGAACAACAACACATTAAATAATGGCCATTGTGGCTGACGATACTTAATGAAGAGATAACAGGCCAATGCTGGATAAAGGGCAAGATATAGGGCAAGTAACAGCATCAAGATTAATGTCACTATCAGCGGCAAACCGCCAAAAATATCCAATGACACGTGAACCCAACGCAGACCTGCTAAAAATAAACCACATCCGAATGCTAGGCCAAGGCCAAATGCTGTCCCAACCGAATTAACTTTATGATGGTGCAGCAATGCGAATAGAGCAATTAATGAAACGGGAACTGCCCATTGCTGATCATAAGGTGCAAATCCCAAATGGGCGATAATACCGGCTAGAAATGCAATGGCAGGTAAGATAAAAAAACGCCCCTGAAGGGCGTTTAACATTGGGGGTAATCCCATAAACTACTTAAATCCTATTAAGTTTGCGACTCTGTTGTTGGTACTTTAACTTGCAATTGTACTAATCGTCGCGAATCCGCTTTAATGACTTTAAATTGATAGTCCATAAGTTGAATCTCTTCACCACTGCTGGGTAAATGTCCAAACTCTTTGGTGATTAAGCCACCAATGGTATCAACTTCAGATTCATCAAATTTTGTATCGAAGTATTGGTTAAAATCTTCCAGAGTTGTCAATGCGGCTATTGAATAAACTTGCTTACCAACTTTTTTGATATCTTCGGTAATGGTTTCATCAATGGCTGATTCATCTTCAATTTCACCAACAATCTCTTCAAGGATATCTTCGATGGTAACGAGTCCAGATACGCCGCCATATTCATCAACAACGACAGCCATGTGATAGCGCTTAGCACGGAACTCACGCAACAATACATCTACTTTTTTACTTTCAGGAACGATGACACAAGGACGAATAATATTGCTAATTACTTGGTTTTCGATATCACCATCAAGTGTTAGCGGGATAATGTCTTTGGCTAACAACATTCCTTCGACATTATCTTTGTCTTCAGAAATAACAGGGAATCGAGAGTGAGAAGATTTGGTAATCACTTCAATTGTTTTGGCGATAGTATGGTTATTTTCTAATACAACCATTTGAGAGCGCGGGATCATGATATCTCTCACGCGCTTGCGCGACACATTAAGCACACCATGGATCATGTCTTGGGTGTATGAATCAATTAATGCGCGATCGCCTGCATCTTGGATAAATTCAACTAACTCTTCTTGGCTTTTTAATTCGCCTTGGAACATTTGTCCGATACGCTCTAGCCAAGTTTTGTTAGTTGTTTGACTACTTGGAGGTTTGTCTTCACTCATTGCTGATTATTTTTCCTACGATATTTGAAATTATAATATGTCGTCACGATAGGGATCGTCAATCGCTAATGTGGCTAATACTTTCTTTTCAAGCGACTCCATCTCAAGTGCTTGATCTGGTTCAATATGATCCATTCCTAATAAATGTAACGAACCATGTATCACCATATGCGCCCAATGATCATTGAGTGCTTTTTCTTGTTCAATTGCTTCTTGCTCGATAATTGATTTACAAATGACAAGATCACCAAGCAAATTGAGTTCAACCATTGGCGGCGCATCAAATTCAAATGACAACACATTGGTTGGTTTATCCTTACCGCGATACTCACGGTTAAGTGCTTGTGACTCTTCAGGTTCAACCAAACGGATCGTCACTTCGGCATTTGGTTTTACATCTTTTAATGCCGCTGTTAACCAGGTGGTAAACTGGGCTTGAGTGGGTAAACCGGATTCGTCACAGGCAATTTGTAAATCAAGATCAATCATTATTAGGTGACTCTTGCGCTACTGTTTCTTGCTTAGCTATCTCTTGTATCGCCCTTTCTTGTTTGCGAACAGCATTGGCACGATTTTCGTTATCTTCATACGCTTGATACGCATCAACCACACGTGCAACTACTTGGTGGCGTACGATATCGCGTGACTGGAAGAAATTAAAGCTCACAGAATCGATATCGCTGAGTACTTCAATGGCTTGACGCAAACCACTTTTTACGTGGCGCGGTAAATCAACCTGCGTAATATCACCTGTGATAATCGCTTTTGAATTAAAACCGATACGGGTTAAGAACATTTTCATTTGTTCTGTGGTGGTGTTTTGAGATTCATCTAGGATCACAAATGCATCATTGAGTGTGCGACCGCGCATATAGGCAAGAGGGGCAATTTCAATAACATTTTTTTCAATCAGTTTTTCGACTTTCTCAAAACCGAGCATTTCAAACAGTGCATCATAAAGTGGACGTAAATAAGGGTCTACTTTTTGGCTCAAATCACCGGGTAAAAAACCGAGCTTTTCGCCGGCTTCAACGGCTGGGCGAGTCAATAAAATACGACGTACTTCTTGGCGTTCTAATGCATCCACAGCGCAAGCAACAGCGAGATACGTTTTACCGGTACCGGCAGGCCCCACACCAAAACAAATATCATTAGTTTTGATATTGGCAACATAGTCTTGCTGGTTTAAGTTGCGCGGCTTAATAATGCCTTTGCGAGTTTTTATGTAGAATTCATTGCCTTGATTGGCCACTTCATCTTGTTCAAGCGCACGACATTCTTCAATAGCCATGTGAACTTGATCAGGCGTCAACTCTGCTGTTTGTCCATTAACTGGGGCAGTTTCAATATAGAGATCTCGTAGCATGTCTGATACAGGTTTAGCGATTTCAGGGCGGCCAATGATTTGAAAGTGATTGTCTTTATAGAGAATTTCTACGCCCATGCGACGCTCTATTTGCTTTAGATTGTCGTTAAATGGACCACATAGGTTGATTAAACGAGCCTGTGTCGGTGGTTCCATATAGGTATCAACGGTAATAATGTTTTTAGCCAAGAGTTAACTGTTCCTTTTTGTTGATGAAAACGAAAGACAAGTTGTTGTCTTTCGTTTTTCCCTAGCGCAAATATAAAGCTAGATTTTTACGGTGTATATATTCCGACACCTGATTCATCAATAGATTCATTGTGCTTTGCTAAGATTGACTCTGGTGACGTATCAACACGTAATCCCATTTCATCTTCACCGCGCACGAATTCACCACGTAATGAGTTAGTGAATACATCGACAACTTTCACGTCGGCAAAACCACCGATCAAGCTGTGTGGACCTTCGAAGTTAATCACGCGATTATTTTCAGTTCGGCCACGTAATTCCATCGGGTTTTTCTTTGACGGGCCTTCAACCAAAATACGTTGTTCAGTATTAAGCATATGGCGTGCATGTTGAAGTGCTTGCTGATTAATGCGATGTTGCAATAGACCAAGACGCTGCTTTTTCTCTTCCATCGGCACATCGTCAGGAAGATCAGCCGCTGGAGTACCAGGACGAGCACTGTAAATGAAGCTAAAGCTCATATCAAAATTGATTTCTTCGATAAGTTTCATTGTATCTTGGAAGTCTTCATCTGACTCGCCAGGGAAACCGATGATAAAATCACTGCTCATTGCGATATTAGGGCGCACTTTGCGCAATTGGCGGACGGTTTTCTTAAACTCAATCGCCATATGATTACGCTTCATCAGATTTAGAATGCGATCTGAGCCTGATTGAACTGGCAAATGTAAGTGATCTACTAGTTCTGGCACATCAGCATACACCTCAACTAAACGCTGAGTGAACTCAACAGGGTGGCTCGTTGTATAACGAATACGGTCAATTCCATCAATCGAAGCAATTAGGCGAATTAAGTCAGCAAAATCACAAATATCATCTTCAAAGGTAGCGCCGCGATAAGCGTTTACGTTTTGACCTAATAAATTAACTTCACGTACACCTTGCTCAGCCAATGACGCCACTTCATATAAAACGTCATCAAGTGGACGAGAAACTTCTTCACCACGAGTATAAGGTACAACACAGAAGCTACAGTATTTACTACAACCTTCCATGACTGATACAAAAGCTGTTACGCCATCAGCTTTAGGCTCTGGCAGTCGGTCAAATTTTTCAATTTCTGGGAAACTTACATCGATAACTGTCTTTTCACCTTGTTGGATCTTTGAAATCATTTCTGGCAAACGATGTAATGTTTGTGGGCCGAAAATTAAATCAACAAAATGAGCACGTTCTCGAATGGCCTTACCTTCTTGCTGTCTCTTATACACATCTCCGAGCCCACGAGAC
>OJBM01000140.1_pt1 | contig 33252 bp, 30 predicted proteins | sample 1591061 | NCBI WGS metagenome assembly OJBM01 (sample SAMN05416872, study PRJEB24817) | seawater metagenome | isolation source: Sea water | place: Canada:Atlantic | collected 2013-11
AGCACACCCTTTTCAATTAGTACGTTGTATTGCCCAGGCGTACCTTCATCATCAATACTGACAGAGCCTCGACGATTTGCCATCGTACCATCATCAACAATCGTACATAGTTCAGAAGCAACCTGCTGCCCGACTTTGCCCGAGAAAGCTGATGAGCCTTTACGATTAAAGTCACCTTCTAAACCGTGTCCTACCGCTTCATGTAGTAATACGCCCGGCCAGCCAGCACCCAGTACAACGGGTAGCAATCCTGCGGGTGAATCGATAGCAACCAAGTTAACTAATGCCTGACGAACAGCTTCTTCAGCATAAGCTAAATAACGAGGTTTATTGTGTTCTAATTCGAAAAAATAGCTGTAATCAGTGCGCGCACCGCCGCCAGAACTTGCACGCTCTCGCTTACCATTTTCTTCAACAAGTACTGAGCAATTTAAGCGCACTAGTGGGCGAATATCGGTCGCGTAAGTGCCATCACTTGCTGCTACTAATATTTTTTCATAAACGCCTGATAAATTAACAATAACTTGCTTAACACGCTTATCAACACTACGTGCATGCGCTTCAACTTCATGTAATAAAGTTATTTTTTGCTCTTGTGGCAAGCTAGCTAACGGGTCTAACGCTTTGTATTGTTCATTATTTTGTTGGATTTTTTTACCATCAAATACTTGCACTTTGGCTGACTTCTCAGCGTTAGCAATACCTTTCGCAGCATCCGCAGCTTTTTTCAATGCCAAAGGTGTAATGTCATCTGAATAGGCAAAACCGGTTTTTTCACCTGAAATCGCACGTACACCCACACCACGCTCAATGTTATATGAACCTTCTTTGACTATTCCGTCTTCAAGCATCCAAGACTCATGACTACTCGATTGAAAATATAAATCGGCTAAATCTACTTTACGTTGATAAATGCTATCTAACGTACTTGTTAATATGCTTTCATCAATTTCACTATCGGCTAAGAGCTCTTGCTCAACATTATTCATACGAACTCAACTTATTATTAAAACGATTATGTACAGCAACCGGCATAGCGGTGCGCACTTTTAGTAATTCTTGCTCATTGTAATCTGCGCAGATAATACCTTTACCGGTATCAAGCTGTGCCAATATATCTCCCCAAGGGCTGAGAATGACACTTTGCCCCCAGGTTTCTCGACCATTTAAATGCACGCCTTCTTGGCCTGCAGCAATAATATAAACTTGATTTTCTATTGCACGCGCTTGCAATAAAGTTAGCCAATGCGCTGCTCCTGTTACGCGAGTAAAAGCACTGGGTACTGAAATTATTGTCGCGCCTTGCTGCGTAAGTTGTCTAAATAACTCAGGAAAACGCAGGTCATAACAAATAGATAAACCAAGTTTACTTGCGCCAACATCAACAACACTTACATGGTCGCCTGCTAGGGCGTAGCGTGATTCACAGTAGCTTTTTTCATTATCTTCAACGGCAACATCAAATAAATGTAGCTTATCATAACTACCCAATTCGTGGCCTTCTGGAGAAAAAACCACACTAGTATTGGTAAATTTTCCCACTATTTTTGATAATACGGGCATGCTGCCAGCGACTAAAAAAACATTAAAACGTTTAGCCATAGCGGCCAATTGAGTCTTTAAATCTTGGTTTTTAGCGTCTTCTTCTGCTAATGATAACTGCGCTTTGTCCTTACCACCAAAAAACAGGCAACATTCAGGCAATACTACCAGTTGCTGTTTATCTTGGCTCAAGGTTTCGAGTTGCTTTTCTATTTCAGAAAAATTATCTGCAACGCTAGTGTTAGAACACATTTGAATTGCACAAAGCTGCATATTGCTATTTAACACTACGCTTTTCCATCAGTTTTGTCTTTTTCTGGCTGCTGCTGTTTCGGTTGTTCAATTGTCGAAGGGTTAGTTTCGTCAGGAATATTATCCACAATTGTTGGCGGCGTAGAACGGCCAACACTAATGTTTTTATTCTTTTTGCTTACCTGTTTAAACTCTGGGTTATCTAAGTTTCCCGTCACTTCAAAGTTAATTTCAGCAATAACGGAAGAAGTAATCACTTCATCTAACGCTACACCTGCTAAAAATGTCACTGGGTTAAGCGTCGCAATCCAAGCCAAAACCGGTAAACTCGAGGTCAAATTAGGTTTATACGACATACGATAGTCAAGTTCATTAGAATTTAAGTTAGTATTACCAACAATAGTTAAATCCCCTGCGGTACCTTTCATACGAACATTATCGGTGTAAGCAACGCCATCCTTAACGGTAAAGCTACCTTTAAGTTCACGGTAGAACATACCATCACTAAAAATATCTCTAAAATCAAAGCTGAGCTTACGTACTAACGACTGCAAACTTAATAGCGATAATATGCGCACACCTTTATCATCTACATCAGCCAAATAGCCATCATCAAATTTAGCACTAAGATCGCCATCAAAAGTTGCCATAGCAAAATCATGTGGAGCACCTTGCCAGCTAACGTCGTAAGTGATTGCCACGCCACTATCTTTAATGATTGACACATAGCCAATATTTTCGACTTCACGGGCCACATTGTCGCTATTTAAAATACCTTTAACACTGGTACTTGATTGCTTTTCATCTTGCTGCCACTTGGCATCAAATGCCATGTTAGTTTTGCCACGTTTGGCGGTAAATTTGTTCAGTAATAAGGTGTTTTCGTTCTCTCGTTCTACGGTAAACGAAACATCACCAAAGTCATATAAACCGTATTTACAACTTGCACATTTAGCTTTAATGGTGGGCATATTGGCAAATACTTCAGCATTGAGCAGATGATTGATATTAGGTAATTGGCTGTTATCTTCAAGTTCACTTACTGAAACGCCACCTACTGAAACTTCATCTAGTTCTGATATAGCAGAAGCTAAGTTTTCAGTTGCTAAAGTATTACTGGCGACAACTGTTTCAGCATTGTTTGGTGAATTTTCTTTGCTATTTTTGTCAGCCTTTGACTCAGCATTAGTTACTTCGGCAACTTCAGTTACTACCACTTCTTCAGGCGCAGTTAAATGCAAAAAGTCGATATCTAAGTCGATGCCCTGCTGATACCAATCAGGATAAAATTTGGCATTTGCTCGCACTTCTTTGGCATTTAGATTTAATAACCACCAATTAGCCGTAGGGCTAAAATCAAAATCTACCTCATGAAAGTCTTGCCCGTATACTAATAAGTTTTCAACTCGGCCATTTATTCGACTCGGTGCGGGTAACAACGGCGGCGTCGTTTCTACAAGAGAGTTTTCTGCTACCACCTTTTCCTTTGGATCACTCGTAGGGGCAGCTTCAACCGACGATAATATATCGAGCACTAAAGGCTGCCACTGCTCATAATTGGCATTTGCTAGATCTGCGGTGATATGAAAGCCTTTTGTTGGCAGCCATAATTGCTGCTTACCCAGCACCAAATGCGCTAACGAAAAGCTTGTTCGTTGATGATCTAATAAACCATAAAAATCAACTTTATCACCAATTTCAGCATTTATTGTACTGTTAGACTCATTTCCTAAAGCATGAATATTAACCGCAATTTGCTCACCAATGTTTTTGCTAAATGGTGCCGGTATAGCTAAATTAACATCTTGCAAAGTAGAGTTTATTTGGTAGTCATAGCTAAAGTTATCATCACTAATATTGAGTGCTAACTGCCCTTGCCAGTCTAATTGGCCATTAGCATATTTTAATAATTCATCTGGCACTTGCGCTTGCCACTGACTTTCTTGCCATAGGGCTAACGTTTCAATAGCAACGCTATAGTGGTCACTCTTTTGTTTTGCTACAACATTTAGTGCTAGCGGTAGACCACGCCAATCTAATTTAATATCAGAGGCTGTTATTAGGTCATTACGATAATTAAGACGGCCATTAACATTGACAAAGTCCATGCTTGGCGCCTGCAACCTCACCTTATTATCATTAAAGTCTACATGACCTTTTGCAACAACCGCATCAAGATCATTCAAAGGCAGCACTAAAGAAAAATCACCGCTTATTAAGTCTTCAACCATCACTTGTTCAAGTGTCAGCCCAATAGAACTTTTCATTGGGCTTGCATCCATCAATTTACTGACTAACGCAGGTTGTGTTTCACTAAAGCTAGCGTCAACCGTTAATATTTGTTCGTCAGATAGATTAGCTATAGCCGCTTCAACACCTGTTACGTCAATACCTGCGAGTGAACCCGCACGACTAGTAATCATCATACTGTTATTGGTAAAGTTTAAGTTGGCAGCAAAATTTTTAATTGCTGGCCATTCAGGATCGAATATAAAGGTACTGTCAGACAATTCAGCATCAACCACAAAAATGCCTTCATGGTTATCAAAAGGAAAACTTTGCAATGGCCCATTAAATAGCACCAATGCTTGTTCTATTTTACCATCAACAATTGCAGCATCGAGGTAATCATAAAGGTTTTCTCCCATCAATAAATGGGGGTAATAATGCTCAGCAAACTCTGCATCACCTTCACTTACGCTTGCTAGTAAAGCCATCGTGACCGGTTTATCTTGCTCACTAACTACTTTAACATCTGCGGTTAAACTAACTTCAGACGAAGTAATGTCGACATTTTCAGCAGAAAACTGCCAGCCTTCAGCTGAAAACTCTGCAAAAATATCAGTACTTAAACGGCTATATTGAATTGGTTGCTTAAAGTGTTTGTCAAAATCGAGCGCACCATCAACCGCATTCAAGGCAATGTGCAATTTGTTACTTTGGTAAACTAACTCACCGCTAACATTATCTATACCTGGTATCCCGTGGCTAAAATGACTATTTACGTCATTAAAACTTGCGGTAATTGCCATATCACTTTTACTACCGAAAAAGTGAATATCATCAATACGGCCAGTTGGCGCCAAATTTACCAGTAAACTTTCTAACGCTTCATCATCAAACAAAAGTGGAAATACACCTTCAAAACTAGCTAACTCTATACCACTAATATAACCATTAACCCTCTCAGCGTTGACGTTAGCTAATGCCGATACTTTATTTGTTTCTTTACCATTACGTTTGATGACAATTGGTGAGGTAGAAACGTTATAAACTAACTCATCGATAGTTTTGATTTGAATATCACCACCGTCAATTTCAAAAGTTTGTTCACTATTATCGTGCTGCCAACTAATTTTATTATTACCAAGCGATAATTGAATAAACTCGGGCTTACCAGCATTAACATTCAGCCAAGTACTAAAATTAATCGAGGAATGGGTATTTTCATCATCAAGCGCTAATGCACGCCCTAGCCAAGGCGTTATATTGATTTCATTAGCTTCCAGGTAGGCTTGACCTGTTAGCTTATCAAACTCATTGCCTTGAAAATCTAATAATACTTTTAAGTTGTTTGAGCTAAGACCATCAACAATAACGGTACCATTTGCTCTATGGCGATCATCTAAATTAAGCCAATGTAGTTCGTTAATCGTAAAGGCTCTTACACCTGCAAGAGTACGATATAAAACATGGCTATCACGGATCGAAAAGCGAGAAATCTGCTCTAATAATATTGAAGATAAATTATCAACTAAAGCGCTACTTTCAACAGACTCATCGGTTAAATCATCTTCAATTGCAACCTCAGCCTCTTCTGCTACTACTTGCTCAAACTCAAGTTCAGCACCTGCAATAGCAAAATCTTTGGTCACAAGTTGTCGTGCGCGGATACTGCGCCAGAAATCTAATTCAACCTCTAAGCTATCAATAAATATTTTCGCATCTTTTTTGGATAACAACTCAACTTGTCGAACAATAAGAGTTGGGCCTGATTCTTGCCAGCCCATAGTAAATGAGCCAATGGAGATATTAGTGTTGTAAGTGCTATTGAGATAATCTTCAACATTTTCACGATAATTATGGGCGTAAGGCAAAAATAAACGCAAAGTGCTGATTAACACCGCAAAAACTACCAACAAAATTGCCAATAGTTTATACAGACGCTTAAGCCATCTATTTAATATTGCGGAAACACTCATTACGTTTTAACCAAACCTTCATTCACTCCTAGATTTACCTGACCAATAATCACCACAACTCAGAAAGTTGCTACATCATTACAACGTCGAACTGCTCTTGATTATACATGTTTTCAGTTTGTATCTTAATTTGCTTACCAATGAATACTTCTAGCTCAGCGAGGTTATGGTATTCATCATTGATTAATGACTCACTTACTGATGAAGATGCATAAACGATAAACTTGTCGGCATCATAGGCGCGATTAACCCTGACAATTTCACGTAAAATTTCAAAACAAACCGTTTCAACTGTTTTCACATACCCACGACCATGACAAACTTCACATTCGCCACATAAAATATGCTCTAAACTTTCACGAGTACGTTTACGCGTCATCTCAACGAGTCCAAGCGCAGAAAATCCAGAGATACTATATTTTACGTTATCACGCGCCATTGCTATGTCTAAACTGTGCAATACGCGGCGTTGATGGTCTTTATCATTCATATCGATAAAATCAACAATAACAATACCACCGAGGTTTCTTAACCTTAATTGTCGTGCAATTGCCTGAGTTGCTTCGATATTAGTATTAAATATTGTTTCTTCTAAATTCCGATGACCAACAAACGCACCAGTATTAATATCAATAGTGGTCATTGCTTCTGTTTGATCGATAATTAATGAGCCACCTGACTTCAATTCAATTTTGCGATGTAATGAGCGTTGAATTTCACTTTCAACATCGAATAAATCAAATATTGGTCGCTCACCTGGGTAATATTCAATGACGGGCGCTAAGTTAGGTACAAACTCGGTGGTAAATTCAACTAATTGGTCGTAAGTTAATTTTGAATCAATGCGAATACGCTCTAATGATACGCCAACAAAGTCACGTAAAACGCGAAATGCCAATGACAAATCTTGGTAGATAGGGTCTTTAGTTTGTTTACGCTTCTTACGCTCTATCACTTTCGCCCAAACACGACGTAAAAACTCAGCGTCATGCTGTAATTCTTCAATGCCTGCACCTTCTGCAGCAGTACGAACAATAAAGCCATGATCTTCACCACAATATGGCGTAACAATGGACTTTAAACGATTACGCTCTTTAGGGTCTTCTATGCGTTGTGAAATTCCGGCATGGCTAGCATTTGGCATTAGCACTAAAAATCGCGCTGCGACAGTAATATCAGTAGTTAGCCTCGCGCCTTTAGTACCTAGCGGGTCTTTCACCACTTGTACAACGATGTATTGGCCTTCGTGTACTAAGTTACGAATATCAGGCACTTGGTCATGACTACTGTTTTCTTCTTTGACAATAAGTTTTGAATTGATATCAGAAGCATGAAGAAATGCGGCTTTACCTAAATTTATATCAACAAATGCGGCTTGCATACCAGGTAACACGCGAATAATTTTACCGAGATAAATATTACCGACTAAGCCGCGACGAGCTTCACGTTCAACATGAACTTCTTGCAGTGAACCATTTTCGATTAGTGCCACTCGCGTTTCGCTGGGCGTAACATTGATCAGTAACTCACCGCTCATATCAATTCCTATTTATATCAAAATTAGTCTTGCGCTATTAACGATTTCACGCCAAAAGAAGATAACAACTGGGCTGTTTCATACAAAGGTAACCCGACCACTGAAGAATAACTACCGCGAATTTGTTTCACAAATTGTCCAGCTATACCTTGGATACCATAAGCACCTGCTTTATCTTGCGGTTCACCTGTTTGCCAGTAACGAGTGATTTCTTGCGTCGATAAGGCTTTAAAGTCAACGTCGGTAGTAACAACTATTACTTCACTGCGCTCGCCTTTTACCGCCGCAATAGCAGTAACCACCTGATGTGAATTATCAGACAGCATTTTCAGTATAGCGATACAATCATCTAATGATTCTGGCTTACCTAAAATATGCTGCTGAAACACCACGCTGGTATCAGAGCCTAATACAACAACGTCACCATCCGCCTGTTTTTGAGCAATTGCATTTGCTTTTTCTAAGGCCAAACGTGCAACATATTGTGCAGCATTCTCATCTGACTGAATGCTTTCATCAATATCTGCGGGTAAACATTGAAAATTATAACCTAGCTGCGTTAGCAACTCTTTTCGGCGAGGTGATTGTGACGCCAATATTAAAGTAGTAGACATGTTATTTGATTCGAAAGTTTCGTCTAATTTTGCGTAAGAGTAAAAAGACCCACGGCCAAAGCACAATTGTCGTGATCACGGGGTATAAATAGCTAGGTAAAAATATTGCATCAGTTAAAAAGCGTTGCAGCCAAAACACGATTAAATGATAAAGAGCTGACAGTACGCCAACAATCATCGCTTGTTGCCAAACCGAGAAATTACGTATTTTTTGGAAGTTACTCGCCACTATATAAACAGCTAATGCCATTGCACCAGCATGTACACCTAACGTAGAACCTAACAAAACATCTAAAATAAATCCCAATACCCAAGCGTAAATAACATTAACCCGTGTTGGTAATGCCAAACACCAATAAAGCAAAACCACTAACACCCAGTCAGGGCGGAAAGCATCAACACTTAAAGGTAATGGCATAATGCTTGCCATAAGCGCGACTAAAAAAGTTAACAGAATAATTAAACGGCTAGAGAGGCTCATTCACCTTCACCTTTCGTGGCTGACTTGCTTTTAGTAGCTGCTGCTTGTGACTTTTTCAACGGTTTTGTTTCAGCTTGTTCTGGCCACAATAATAGTACGTAACGTAAACGGTCTATTTTTGCTACCGGCTGACTTTGAATACGTGCAAAGGCATGAGATTCATCTTGAATAACCGAAGTTACTTTAGCAACAGGGTAACCTTCTGGAAACTTTCCGCCTAAACCGGATGTAACTAAGATATCATCGACACGAATATCGGTACTATGCTGCACATGGTTATGAGTTAGCCTATCAATAACTCCAACACCAGCCGCAATTAAGCGTACACCGTTACGACTAATCCTTACTGGTATAGCGTGAGTCACATCAGTGATAAGTAACACCCGACTACTCGTTGTACCAACATGGAGTACCTGCCCAACAATACCTTCGTCATCAATAACCGCTTGGCCTTCAAAAACACCTTCGTTAGCACCACGGTTTATCACCACTTGATGGGTATAAGGATCACTGTCTACTGCTAAAATTTCTGCCACCATCTTTTTGGCATCATTACGCAATGGTGAGGAAAGTAATGCTCTTAAACGTTCATTTTCTTTTTTAACAATATCTAACTGCAACGCCTGTTCATGAAAAACCAGTTCATTAACTTTATATTGCTCATTATCCGCAATAAGTTGACGGCGAGTAACGATATTTTCTGCTGCCCAATTCATCATTTGCTTCGGCGTAGTAGCCAAATACTGTAAAGGGCTGACCATAGATTGTAAAAAGCCTCGAACGGATTCGAAGCTATTCATTTTATGGTCGAAAAAAATTAACAATACAGAACAAAACAGCACCAAAACTAGTCGGTGCTGTGGGGAAGGTCCATGCTTAAAAATAGGATTCATTGCGTGAACTAATCGTTATTCGTAAGAAAACAGATCGCCACCGTGCATATCTATCATTTCAATGGCTTTACCGCCACCACGAGCCACACAAGTTAATGGATCATCAGCTACTACTACTGGAATACCTGTTTCTTCCATTAATAAACGGTCAAGGCCTTTAAGTAATGCACCACCGCCAGTTAAAATCATTCCGCGCTCTGAGATATCAGAGGCTAATTCTGGTGGAGATTGCTCAAGCGCAACCATGATTGCACTAACAATACCGGTTAATGGCTCTTGTAAAGCTTCTAAAATTTCATTGCTATTTAATGTGAAACTACGAGGAACACCTTCGGCAAGGTTACGGCCACGCACTTCAATTTCAACTAACTCTTCACCTGGATAAGCTGAGCCAATTTCATGCTTAATACGTTCAGCAGTTGCTTCACCAATTAAGCTACCAAAGTTACGACGTACGTAGTTAATAATCGCATCGTCAAACTTATCACCGCCAATACGAACCGATGAAGAATAAACCACACCGTTTAATGAAATAATACCAACTTCTGTCGTACCACCACCAATATCAACAACCATCGAGCCCGTTGCTTCTGATACCGGCATACCTGCACCAATAGCTGCAGCCATTGGCTCATCAATCAAATAAACTTCACGAGCACCAGCACCTAATGCTGATTCACGAATAGCGCGTCGTTCAACTTGTGTTGAACCACATGGTACACACACTAAAACACGTGGGCTTGGACGCAAAAAGTTATTACTGTGCACTTGTTTAATAAAGTACTGCAACATTTTTTCAGTAACAAAGAAGTTAGCAATAACACCATCTTTCATCGGACGAATTGCTTCAATATTTCCGGGAGTACGACCTAGCATTTGTTTAGCTGCAGAGCCAACAGCTGCGACACTTTTAGAGCCGCCAGCACGGTCTTGACGAATAGCTACAACAGAAGGCTCGTTTAATACAATGCCTTGGTCTTTTACATAAATCAGGGTATTTGCTGTTCCTAAGTCGATTGATAAATCGTTAGAAAACATGCCGCGTAATTTCTTAAACATATTGTCGAAATGTCCTTTAAACATCACCTAGGCAACAAATTGCCAGAATATTAGGGTTCTTGATATGCAGAACAGCGATAGCCTACATATTAAAAATAGCGTTATTAACTCGCTATCATACCGCAGACTTTGATGCTTGTGTTGTTAGAATGATAAAAAATTCACGAAAAATTAAGATTTTCTCATCAAATATTAGAATAAGAAGAATCCAGCACGGTTAAGGCTAACATTAGCCAAATTAAAGACTAATTAGTCACTTCTCGCCAAGAGATGATTCGGTCGTTACCTCGGTATAGGCCAAAGGTTGCAACACCCGATGGGTTATCATCAAAAATATTACCATCATTATTTTCATCATTAGTATTCCAGTTAAACTTCAACCAAGTAGGTACAACTTCATAAGTAACTCGAATTTGACCTCGTGAACCGTCAGTAGGCTGTGATAATAGAAGCTGACCTAGCCCTAAATTAAACATTGGCCCGGCATCAGAAACATTTACAACCCCTGTTGCTAATTGCGGTGATAAATCGACATTGTCCTTAGTGTAATTCGAAGCGACGCTGCCATCATAGGCTGTCAAACTGTCAAGATCATTAACGACAAATTGGCTACCATTCCAATATTGAACAGACATAGGTAATGGTAAATCCGCAGTCTCAGGCCCGTAGGTGTTATCTATATTCCATCGACCAAACCTAATTTCAATACCTTTTGGATCTAGCGTCAAAATACCATTATTGCCATCGGTGTCAGTGTCATCTGTAGCGACATCATCGGTATCAATAATAGAGTCTATTTGTATATTTATATCTGCCGTATATTTATCAATTAATGATTTTTCATTACGTGTATATAGATAATGGTCGGTGTCACTAAATTTATATTTAATCGTGCCATCACCTTCATCACTTAAATTACTTGTTAAGACATTTATAGCTGCAGCGATATCGGTATCTATAGCTTTTTCAACTCGGCTACCATCGAATATCGGTGATGTTATTGTATAACTTGTTTCATCCAGCATCATAAAGTTAGCAGTATAATTTTTTGTAATTTTACTCGGTGTGCTGGCATTATAGGCTGTAATTAAAACCTCAGGCTCAAGAAGACTTTTATAGGAGATTGCGCCATCAGCTAAAGTTGATTTATTCAATTCGCCCGTGTAGGCAAAACTACCTCCATTACTATTTTCCAGCTCACCTTCAAAAACGGTGCTCACCGTAAAGTATTTTGGTATAAAACGGCCAATATTCTTACTTACAGCTATAGGGATTGTTTTATTAAAATAGCCATTAACTGGCGGGGTTGCGGTTATTGTAAATACACCAACTTCTGAAATACTTTGCTCGACAAGTTCAATAGTGCCATTTTTTATGGCGCCAAAGTCCTCAACAAAGTCAAAGCTAGTTATTCCTAAGGCCACAGGATTTTCTGGACTTAGCACCGGAGCAACGGTTTTAACACTTAATGCAATATTGTATAGCTCAAAATTAGGTGTATACGTTGTTTCGTCGGCACATGTTGCAGCAATATCTAAGGTGAAATTTTCTCCTGCAGCTTTGAACTTATTGCATATTATGTCATTTGGGTTTGCGCTTGGGCATGCCGAATTTGCTTCAAATGCACTTACCAGTAACCTGTCAGGGCTGACAACCACAGTGACATTATCTGATGACAACCCTGAATCAGAGCCCTCACTAATAGCAATATTAATTTGGCCAGCATCATTATATTGAAAGGGTAAAATTGCTGTTGCTGTAACATCAAAGGTAATAACTCTTCTTTGCTCTATTCCATTTGCCGCCATTTCAATATTATCTAATTTCGGAAGTCGAGTACCCGTAAGAGGATTACGATAATTAAAAGTCAGGTCTATTGGTTGATTACCTGTGTACGCTGGAGCACAGCTGAATCCATTGTCACTTAATTTCACCGCTTGAATAACTAAATCAGGGATAGTACAAGAGTTGTGATCATCCAATGTTAAAATATAACCAGCATCAGAAAACGTCATTTCACAGCTACTACCAAAGCCTGAACATTCAATTGGATTACTTGCCGCTATGGTTGACCCATCAATCGATAGGGTAATCGTTTCAGCCTTCGTGTGATTAAAATCAAAACTCGTACTGCCAGTAAATGTAGGTGAGAATTTAATACTGGTCCCATCTGTTGGGCTAGTAATAGTAAAATCTAAACTGACAGATTCTGTGCTTAAATCGCTACTGGCTGAGCAATCACTATTGATACAGGCTTTGATAGTTATCGGCTCTGCGGCACAAGTTAAACCATTTCCATCATGCACGATTTCATAATGATGAATAACGGGTTCAGCACAGGCATGCCTTTTTGCATAAACTTCGTTTATTTCAGCCGCGCTCAATGCTCCTTTAAATACGTGCACTTCATCAATAGCACCAGTAAAATGAAAATTACTTCCGTTTTCTCCTGATGCTGAAGTTTCACCACCAATACTTGCAGGGCCAGTATCAATTCCCCAAGTTCCCGTATAAGTACTACTTGTACTAGTACCGTTTACAGCTTGTGCAACACCGTTAATATAGATTTGCCGAGTTTTAGTCACACTATTATGAACAGCGGTAACAAAGCTCCAAGTGTTAGCTGCAATTGAACTATTGGTATCAACACTAATAGGACTAACACCACGAGAAAAGAAACGCAGTCGACCATTGCCAGGATCGCCCAAGCTAAAACCAAACCCTTGTTGGTTGTTTTGATCATCTATAAATATTCGTGAGCCACTATTTAGATTGCTTGGGTTAACCCATGCAGTAATGGTAAAACTGTCTTGTAAATTTTCAAAGGTACTTGGCAATTCGATATAATCATCAACACCATCAAAGGTGCCATAGCCACAAGTACCAGGGTTGCCCGTTAAGGCTGGTGTTGCATTGTTGGTTGAAGCTCCATCAACTCCTTGTGCGTCAAAATTACCGGTTTCATCAATGACTTCGTTGGCCACATCGTTCCATGAGGTTTCTTCCATTGAATACTGGGCAATAATCTCATTGCTACAAGAGATGACTTCACCATCTAACCCTAAACCGTTATTTTGATAATCATAAATTTGATCTATTTGTTCTTGCCCTATTGCATCTTCAAATATAATCAACTCATCTATTAAACCGTTAAAAGCCTGACTTGAGCTAAAACCGCCACCTACGCTATCTTGCTCTTGCCCTAATATTAAACTTTCAATATTCAATGTACTGGTTGTTTGGGTCACACAACCTTGTGCTTCTTTATCGATAAATAAACAGCTTCTATTTCTACCGTGTGTCCAAACCAGATGATGCCATGTATTTCCAGCTATAGACGATGTTGATAAAGTGCCATTTTGGCCATTTTGCAAATATGGTGTGAATCGAGTGTCGCTGTTAAACCACATAATCAATTCATTGTTACTGCCACTACTCGCACCAGAAAGTAAACTTTGATTAGTTTCTTTAGCCGTTTTTGCCCACAAGGAAATTGAAAATTCATCTTTATCGTGTAAAACATCTTTATCAAGAACAACGTAGTCCCCTGTTCCTGTTGTAGATAAGTCGACTGCACGACAAACTTTACCGTCAACCGGTTGTGCTAGTTTTGCCTGACTATGAAAGTTGCCAACACTATCCTTTACCTCTTCAGCTACGTCAGCATATTCAGTTTCATCAAATTTAAAATTTGCAATAGGAGAAGCAAATTCAACAGGAGGGATATCTGGGCAAACAATAGGTTCGCCATCGAGATCTAAGCCATTATTTTGAAAATCATAAATTTCATCTATTTGGCCTTGTCCGATAACCTGATCAAAAATAACGAGTTCATCTAATAAGCCATCAAATGCTTGGGATGAAGAAAAACGCCCACCAACAGAGTCTTGCTCTTGCCCTAAAATTAAACTCTCAATATCGAGTGTATTAGTCGCCTGAGTAATACAACCTTGCGCGACTTTATCAATAAACAAACAGCTTTTATTATCGCCATGTGTCCACACTAAATGACGCCATTGATCACCAGCAATAGAAGAAATAGGTAAACTACCATTGGCACTATTTTGCAAATGAGGGCTAAATGATGTGTCCCTTGTAAACCACATAATAAGCTCATTATTACTGCCTGACGTTGCGCCAGAAAGGAAACTTTGATTTCCCGTTTTAGCTGTTTTCTCCCATAACGAGATACTGAATTCTTTTTTACCATCTAAAACATTGTTGTCAATTATCGCGTAATCAGCAGTACCTGTTGCCGATAAATCAAGTGCTCGACAAACTTTACCGTCAACCGGTTGCGCTGATTTTGCACGACTATGAAATGTGCCAATACTATCTTTTATTTCACCTGCAACATCATCATACTGCGTTTCATCAAACTTGAAATTTGCAATTGGAACAACGGAAGACTCGGAAGTGATTGATAAACTAAAATAATCGGTTCCAATCCAATTAGTCTCGCCATTAAATGTTTTACCTTGCGAGACAACATATACGGTAATTTTATTATCGTTATCAATGTAATCAGTTATATTTGAAGTAACACTTTGGCTTAATTCAACCACCCAGTCATTTGTATTTTGAGTAACGAGCTCGTAGCTATTATTGCTATTGTTCCAAATATAAATAAGTACGCCATCGATTTGATTATTTTTACTATTAACGCCAAACCCATTCCAGAACACATCTAACTGGCTAATATTAATTATATTTTCATCTATTTCTATAACATAACGTATCGCGGGATACTCATTCTTAGCATAGTTAATATAATCATGATAAACATTATTATTGCTTGTTATATCACTGTAACTGGAAGCAGAGTATTGAGATGATGGAAGAGAATTACTTAATGGAATCTGAGTTCCAGACACTCCCTCAAAGGCGAAGATATTTGAACCGGCTGTTCGGTTAGAGAAGTCATAAACTGTTGTCGTTAACGCACTAACTAAAGATGGTATCAACATCAGTACGAATAAAACTATATGCTTCATAGTTTGATAAACCCTACGTATATACGAATATTGATAGGCTATTGCACTAACTTAGTCGTCTTTCAAAATCGACATGGCAACATCATAAGGTAGATATACAATAAAGGTAACGCTAAGCCGCTAAATAAGCAATAAAAAACCCCGCTTTAAGCGAGGTTTGATTGGATGGTAATTCTGTTTATTTTTTTGTACGTTGTCTCAGTCCAAGGCCTACAAGCCCAATTCCGAAAATGAATAATGTTGTTGGTTCTGGTACGTTTGCTGCGGACAAAGATGCTCGAACGTAAAAAGTTTCAAAATACACAAATGGTGTATCATCATCAGGATTTTTTTGTCCTCTACGAGAAGAGAATTGACTCGAATCGACAGTATCAAAATTTGTATTCCAATACGCAGCTGAATGAATTTGATTATTATCATCATCAGTAAAGTTAGCTAACGTAAGCTCTGAAAACAATTGCTCTAAAAGAGGATGTTCTGCTGAATTAACAATTTCCATCCAACCACTATGGAAGCTCGCATCTTCAAAAGTATTGGTAAGTATACCTTGTCCAAAAATACTACGTTCATAATTAGTAACATTGACCGACGATGCCCATGTCCAGTCATAACCACCATAGCTAAAATATGTGTCTTCAGCTAAATCTGAAGTAATAATTCCAGCAAAAGCGGAATTAGATAATAATAATAAAAATGAAAAAAGTAATTTCGATGCAGACTTGATCATTATAAAACCTCACTAATGAAAAACGACAGTAATACGATTACCATCAACAATGCACAAAACATACCAAAATTATTTTAAGCTAAAATAACAGCAACTTAACTAAATCAGTGTAATTCAAATTATACAATTGTAAAAAATATGAACAGTGCCTTAAGCTTTGAAGCAATTTAAAGTTACACCTGACGTTTGTTAAAGACTACGTGCTTCAACTTCAACAGTGCGAGAAGTAATTTCACCATCAATATTACACTCCCCCGTACTAGTTACCGTAAAATAACGTACACTTTTGTGCGTAAATTCAGTGCAGGCGACAGGATCCACAATAGTGCACCCCTTCAAGCCATCAATGTTGGCAATAGCAGGTGGAGACGCAGCACTGCAACCATTTACTGCATCACTAGAAGCACCAACTGGGAATATTTGCCCTAATTGCCATTGAACACCACTTTGCGCAGCAGTATATGCGCGTGTTCCTAGAACTTCATAGGCAACACTTTCTTGGCTAGAATCGAGTATATTAACCAACGCAGTCCCCAGAATAGATATCACAATAATAATAAAAATCGCAACGACAAGCGCACTACCACTTTGCTTTTTCGCTCGGTGCATGTTTTGCATATTGCAATGCAAGTTAGCAGTTCTGTCGTAGAATTTATGGAACATTCGGCACCTGTATTTCATTGCTAAAAACAATTTCTTCTAAGTTTCGACTGAACCTAAACCAAACCGAAACCAAGCCATTACGCTGAAGTGATGCCTCAATGACTTTAAAAGGGGATTCCGCGGCAGAGTTATCAATATATTCAGCCATAGGAACTCGGCTATTTAGCTCATTAGGGGAGTCATCTACGGCTGAATTAGTGTAGTTAGCATAACGATACAATGTGCCACTTTCAAGACAGTATGAAATTGGCGATTCAATAAAGTAAAGTCGTTTTGTCGGTGAGTCTGCACTAAATAGTAGTGTGTTTTCTAATGTCAATGTTACTGCTGCTGAAGCATCATTAATATCTGCCTTCACGTACAACGGTGTCAAAACATCACTCTCGTTCGGATCAAAACTAGCAATAACACCATTATTAACACCATACACATCATTGCTATTAAGAGCATAAACAGAAATTTTTGCGCTATTAGACAAAGAGTCACTTGCAAACGGCGCTAACGTAATGGTCTTTCTTGCTAATTCAGGAGAAACTGGAACATCTAGATACGCAGTATTTAAGGCAATTGGTGTAAATTCTAAGCAGCGTTTATTAGCATTGCCTGTTAACCGTGCGCTATTGGGCAAGGCATTTCTCACATCACGGTTTAAACGTTCAATAGCAAATCTAGCCGTTGAGGTTAGTGTCTCTCTGTCTGTAGCATTTGTATAGCTTTGAGTACCTAAGCGCAAAAACTCGGTAACACTTATTGCTAAAATACCTAAAATTACAATAACAGTGACGAGCTCTATTAAGGTAAAACCTTTGCTTCTGCTGGGTAAAAAATCCATTAGAAGTTAACCCGATAGACTGAAAAAACAAAGTCAAAACCTTGTGGCGTTGTCACCGTTACCGTTATCAGTTTTGCAACACTGCTATTGCTGTCAGATAAGCCATCATAATTACTATCAGAAATTACTTGTACGTTTAGCTCATAACCAATGTAAGCATCACCGAATGACACACTATTTCCTAACGAGTCGGCTAATACTTCAAGATCATGATAATCATCAACGTCATTGAAATTCACACGTATTTCACCTGCTTCAGGCCCAAGACTGTTCGACGAAGTACAGGCTACAGCACTAGTATCACCACAGCGAACAAAACCACCTGACATATCTGAATTTTGATCAAACGCTTTGCCAAGAATTTCATTAATCATTGATTGACCTAGCTCAGCAGCCTTAATTTGATGCACTTGCTCAGCACTTTGATTCGCCAAGGGATAAATTAAAGTCGTGAGGATGGAAAATGCGATAGATAATACGACGATGCCAATAATGGTTTCAATTAGCGTAAAGCCATGGCTTTTTAATAGCGTCACAGGCTTCAACATTCGGTTTTGATTAAAGCGCATGAATATAGCCCTCTTTCTCAATTTGAATTTTCAGTGTATCTTCACCGATAATTGAAATAATACAAGGACCACAAGAATCTGGACGTCCTAAGTTATCAAAGGAGAATGTATTGCCAGCAAAGTCAGTCGCAAAAGAAATATCGTCTTTCGTATCAATCTCTATGCCTGTAGCTAGTAAACTTGCATTCCAGTTATTAGTAAAGCTAGGGCTGCTATCACAATCATCAGGAGCGCCAAGCTTTTTTGCTGTAACTAATACCTGATGGCAATTACTATTATTTACTGCGGTTTGTTGCATTGCTTTTATTTGAATTAAGCGTAATTTTGCAATGGCGTCACTGCGGTAGGCGTATTCAGAAAAGCCATTAGATGTAAAAAACTTAGGGGCGACAGTGACCGAAAGAATACCCAAAATAATAATAACAATAACCAACTCTATAAGGGTAAAGCCGTCACTTTTTGCTTTTGAAAAATAACTTATTGATTTTAATTTATTCACTTCATCACCAAAATCGCTTTTAACTATCACTCACACACATTTAGTTTATATTCTGGTGGTGTATTAGCATCTTTAGCAACCTCATAGTAGAGCATACAAGGATCACTAAAGCTCGCTGGTGCAGAGTTATCACTTAGATAAATAATCATAATATCGCCTAAGGTTGAACCTACGGTTAAATATGTAAAGTTATCATCAATGTCTATTAACCGCTTCCAATTAGTTTCATTTGATAATGGGTAGCCAAAGCTAATTGGAAGTTCTGCCCCACCATCACCAATGTTAATTGTGGCAACTTCTTCTTTGTGATTACCTTTAACCAATGATTTGCTATGAACAAGTGCCGCCGCGCCTTGTAAGGAAGCTTTAACACCTTGTAACACTGCTGTTTGGGCATCTGCTTTTAAGTTAATGAACTTAGGCGCCGCAGTTGCAGCTAAAATGCCAAGTATAACAATAACAACAACAAGCTCTATTAAGGTAAATCCTTTGGAATTCATTCTAATTAACCTTTATTAAAATATTAAGAGTTTAGAAATAACAGTAAAACGCTTATTTAAAATCCTACCAATAATCAACATACTACCGCTAAATTAAAAAGTTATCGACTTTTAGTTCATAAAACAATCAATTATTTAGAATAAAAAAAGGAGAGCTAAGCTCTCCTTTTTTTATTTTTGCTAAATATTAACAATTATCAAGTTCAGAATTATCAATTACCGGTCGAGCATTGGCTGCGGCAGAATCCACATATGTAATTTGACATGTGGTGCCTGTTGAACCTTCATGTTGAACGATAGTTGTTGCAGCATCTGTTACTGTAAAATCTGACGGGTCTAAATCAAGCAATCCCATGATTCCGAGTGCGTTAGTTGCATCAGCACCTGTTTTTCCAGCTAAGCCAGCAGCTCTAGGGTAACCATTGTTTATTGCGTAAAAAACTGAATCAATTTCAATGGTATCTATACCTGAAGTTTTTCCGTCAATAATTGCTTTTGCATGCAACATGCTTACTGCACTTTCCATGCTACCTTCAACGCCTTTCATAACAGATACCTTAGCATCACTAGTCAAGTCAATAAACTTAGGTGCAGCCGTCGCAGCTAAAATACCTAAAATAACGATAACAACAACTAACTCAATAAGGGTGAAACCTTTTTGCTGGCTAAAACTATTTTTCGTTAACATCTTCATAAAATAAACCTTTTTATTATTAATAAACTATTAATTGTTGATATATACAACAACAGAGCTATCTGCTGGTTGATATGTAAAACTATTACCTGTAGCCGTGTCTGTACCTGGACTAGTAAAATTATTGTTGCCATCTTTGTTTAACGTTTCTTTTAAATAAAAATGACATACAGCATCAGCAGCGGTGCCTGACTTTGAAACAAAATAGTCCATAGAATTATCGCTATTTAATGTTGCTAATGTGTCAGTGACACGAGGAGGCTGTTGTAAAATATTTTGCCAAATATCAACACAGTCACTTGCTGTTAGACCGCCTAAAGTATCACCATTATCCGATAAACCAGTAACATATCCTGGTCTGATTTTTGGTGTCGTTGTATCATTTTCTTTAGTTAAAAATACAGTAGTACCATCATATTCAACATTATTCTCATCACTCGCATTCTTAGGGCGGCCTTCTGCTTCCCATTGTGCGCGTGCTAATGATATTGCAGTAGCAAAGCCACCTGCCATACCTTCAATATTTGCCTGTTTTGCTTGGTCAGTTAAATCAAGGAATTTAGGAATTGCTGTTACGGCTAGAAACCCTAAAATAACAACAACGATAACTAGTTCGATAAGGGTAAAACCTGACTGTTTTTTCATACCAACCTCACTTCTATACAATTATAATTAATTCTAACAATGAATTACTAACAAAGTCACCTACTTATGTTGTTATTTTACCTTATATACTATGAACTCAATCAATTTTTTGCTGAAAGTTCACTTTGCCATTGTCAATTTGATAGGTAAAGTATTCACCGCTAGGCAAGCTATACTGACAATAACTTACCATTTTCTCGCCATGTGATTGCACCAATACAGCACCAATAGACTTCTTCATATACTCCAAGGGTGACTCCATTACATACTGCCATATATTTTGACACCGTAACGTAGGATTTTGTACATCTACCCAACCAGCTTGGTTAACTGGCACCATCACTTTTTCCATTTTACTTGCAAGTCTAACGTCAATAACGACAAAACTCGGTTGAGAATCCATAAACCATTGGGCATGAATTCCATTAATTCTAGCAGAAAACACATGACTTACAGATTCGAAACCAGCACGTGTTAGCTGTCCTTGATGTTTAAAAAAGTAGTAGATAAAACTTGCCATTAATAAAGCTACAAGTACAACTGCTATTAGCAGTTCACCAAGCGATCTCTCACTTTTTTCAGCAACTTGTTGCGATGTCATTAAACTTTATCCATACAAATTTTACTTGCCTTTAAATGCTGACATCATATCCCACATCGGGGTGAATATACCTAGCGCAAGTATCAATACCATACCGGCAACAATGGCTATCATTATAGGTTCAATACGGGCAGTTAGCGTACTAAGCTCATAATCTACTTCGCGCTCATAATAATCACCAACTTCTTCAAGTAGTTCATCAACTCGACCAGTTTCTTCACCAACGGCAATCATTTGTAAAACCAGTGGTGTAAATAAAGTACTCGCCGAAGCAGACCGTAATAAACTCTCACCACTTTCAATATTGCTACGCATAGCGATAATTTTTTTACGCATAAAGGTATTATCAACAGCATCAGCCACTAACGTTAGCCCTGTAGTCATTGGCACACCGGCACGTAAAATTATTGAAAAACTATGCGAAAATCTAGACAGTATCGAGCGTTCAATAACACCGCCAACAACCGGTAGCTTCAGCTTTCGCTTGTCCCATAAGTACATGCCCTTTGATGTCTGCAGATAACGTCGTAAAGCAAAAATACCAACAACGCTAGCAATTAACATATGCGGCCAGTAATCTAAAAAGAAATCGGAACTAGCAATAAGTATTTTCGTTGCCCAAGGCAAATCAGCGCCCAATTTAGCAAACATATTGGCAAAGGTTGGGATAACAAAAATATTTAATATCACCATAGCGGCAACAAGTGCTATTAATACAAATGATGGGTAACGCAAAGCAGTTTTAATTCGTTTTCGAGTTTCTTGCTCACGCTCAAAATAGCTCGCGAGTTTTAAAAATGCATCGTCCAAGTTACCAGTGTTTTCGCCTACATGAATCAACGAGATGAAGAGCGGAGAAAATAATTTTGGATGCTGATGCAACGCGGTTGATAACGGAAAACCACCTTCAAGCTGTGCTGAAATATCATTTAATGCAGATTTCAATTTCACTGATGTGCTAGATTCCGCCATGCCGTTTATAGCGCGTAAGATAGGAACACCTGATTTAACTAAAGCATACATTTGTCGACAAAAAACGATTAAATCATCTAAAGTAACCGGATTCAGTCCTAATAGATCTCCAATATCAATATCTGTAGATGACTTTTCTGCTGTCGAACTTTTCGCACTTTCAATTGATATAGGAATAATACGTTGACGAGACAACTGTTCAGCAACAAGTGTTGAATTGGCTGCATCAATAGCGCCTTTTACTTGGCTACCACTGGCATCTCGACCTATATAATTAAAAGCTGGCATAATTTAATTGTTTATCCTGTCACGTCGACGGTTTCAACTAAGCGTAATACTTCTTCTACACTCGTAATTCCTAACTTAGCGTAGTCAAAAGCTGCTAATGCTAAAGGCTTAAACTCTGGGTGTTGCTTAGCTAATTGAGAAAAAGCTTCAGTATCTTCGCGCTTTAAAGCAGACATCATAGGCTCATTCATTTCTAATAGTTCAAAAACACCGATACGACCTTTATAGCCAGTATATTGGCAGGTTTGACAACCACTGCCATGACTAAACTCAATGTCTTTAACATCATCTCCAACCAAATTAGATAACCAAAGCAATTCTTGCTGATCGGGTTGATGTACTTTCCTACAACCCTCACAAACTTTACGCACTAAACGTTGTGCAATGATAGCTCTAAGCGAGCTACCAACTAAAAACCCTGCCGCGCCCATATCAAGCAAACGTAAAGCACTAGTGATAGCATCATTGGTATGTAGCGTAGATAAAACCAAGTGACCTGTTAATGCACCTCGTAGTCCAATTTCAACAGTTTCTTGGTCACGCATTTCGCCGACCATCAAAATATCAGGATCTTGTCGTAAAGCCGTACGTAAAACGCTTGAGAATGTTAAGTCAATTTTACTATTAACCTGCACTTGGTTTACGCGTGGTAAACGATACTCAACAGGGTCTTCAACCGTAATAATTTTTTTACTAGCCTTATTTAGCTCACTTAATGCAGCATATAAGGTTGTAGTTTTACCGCTACCCGTTGGACCTGTAACTAACACCATACCATGTGGACGTGAAATTTGATGGCGAATACGCTTAACAAAATGCTCAGGCATACCCGTTTCATCAAGTGACAAAAGCCCTGCTGATTGGTCAAGCAAACGCATGACCACAGATTCACCGTGCTGAACTGGCATAGTCGACATACGTACATCAATACTATGGCCATTAATTTGTAAATTAAATCGCCCATCTTGTGGTAGACGTTTTTCTGAAATGTCTAAGCCTGCCATCAACTTCAGTCGTAACACCATGGCCGAAGCGATTTTGTTTTCTTTTAGAATATTTTCTTGTAATACGCCATCAATACGCTGACGAATACGCAATGAATTTTCATCGGGTTCAATATGCACATCAGAGGCACGCATTTGGATGGCATCAGCAAATACAGATTGTAATAATTTACCAACGGTTGCATCACCACCTTCTTCAAGGAATGAGCTCGATAAATCAAAATCGCTACTTTGATCGTACTCTTCTTCTAATTGGCTCGCGAAAGATTCAATATCGGCGGTACGGCGATATAGGCCGTCAAACGCTTCGAATAATTGCGACTCCATAACAACGGCAAGCTTTAAGCGCTTTGGCGCTAGCATTTGTTCTAGTTGATCAAGTGCACTTAAATCAGCAGGGTCACTCATGCCTAGCAGTACAGAATCACCTTGGTCTTCAATCACCAACGCTCGTAAACGTCTTGCGTGTACTTCTGGTAATAATAATGCCACTTCGCTAGGAATACGGCGCTGGCTAATGTCTAGAAAAGGAACATCAAGTTGTTGTGCAAGAAACTCAAGTAATTGACGTTCACCAATATGGCCTAATTCAATTAACGCATCACCTAGTTTTCTGCCAGTTGATTTCTGGCTATTTAGAGCCTGCATTAATTGTTCATTACTAATAATGTGTTCGTGAACCAGTAAGTCCCCTAAACGCATCTTTAATTTAGGTGCTGCCATATTATTCTCCTAACTCTGCTACACGCTGACGAGCGAATTGCAGGGCATTACTTGAAAGATTACCTTTCGCTATTGCTTCATCATAAGCATTGCTTGCTAATTTAAACTGCCCTTGGCTATCTAATGAAACGGCAAGCCCCAACCACCAGCGGCCAGCATTTGGTTCTAATACCAATAATTTTCGATATGCATTTTCTGCACTTTTATACTCATTAATTTCGCTAGCGATATTCGCTATCAATACTTGTAAATCTACACGTTGGCTATTATTTATCGGGCTTAATAAATTCAAGGCTTGCCTAGCTCGACCTTGTTCAAAATAAATTCGAGCGCTCATTAAGCGCATTTCTTCCGATTGTGGTGCTATCGCAATGCCTTGTGATAATAAATTAACAGCATCCTGATAAGCTTTTTTGCCATACCATAAAGCAGCAAGTTGCTTTCGTGCTGTTTCATGTTCAGGTATCAAAAGCAAAACTTCTTCAAACAATGATTCTGCTTTAGCCAAATCATTTACTTCCATAGCGCGTTCAGCTTCAGTTATTTTCTTTTTTGACAACATTTTTGGTGATAACTGTGAACGTGAAATAGTTAACGTAGGCTTAGCTTTAACCACTTTTTTTTCTGGTTCTTTTATCTGAGAATGGCCAACAGAAATATCTGTTTCAGGGCTTTCAACGACATTCGTGCTAGCTGGTAATAATGGTTCAGGTGCCACAGCATTTATTTTGGTCTCGTTTGAAGTAACTTTATTGGCGACAGTAATCGCTTCAGTTGCCACAGGCTCCGTTACTTTATCAACTGCTGCTACTTTTTTTTCTAATTTATCAGTAACTAATTCAGGCGTGTCACTCACAACACCAGTATTCACCACTTCGGGAATTGCAAGACTTGTAACCTTTTGCTTTTGTTGTGCTTGAGTTTTTAATTGCTGATTTTCGGCATATAGTTGCCAAGCAAATATTCCAGCGATATTAACTAGAAGAATAACAATGACAATAATAATAAGCTTAGTGTTTGAGCCCTTCTTTGCTACAGGCACAGTGACGTTGGAGTCAGTAACCTGTTCACCTTGACGTTTATCAAGATCCTTAAGCATTTGATTTATAACACTCATACTGACACTCCAAAAACACGCCAAGTATAGAACAGAGCGGCAAACATAATTGTAATAAATAGGCTAACAAGATAAATGTTCGATGTTTTCTTACCTTGCATACCTTCAGTATCTTCTATTGCGCTAAACAAATGTTTTTTAGTTAACTGATAACTACCTTCACCATAGCCAAGCATCAGTATTTTATGGCAAAGAATATTTACTAATCTCGGTATACCATTAGTAACTTTAGCAATTTTTTTAGCTAATCTATGGTCAAATAAATTTATGCCTTTATATCCTGCAACCTGCAGTCGATGTTGAATATAGTGCTCTACTTCAGTGGCCGTCATCGCACGTAATTTATAAGAAAAAGTGATACGTTGCTTTAGTTGACGAAACGCAGTTTCCGCTAGTCTCTCGTCTAATTCTGGTTGAGCAAATAAAACCACTTGCAACAATTTACGCGTTTCTGTTTCTAAATTAGTAAATAACCGCAACGCTTCAAGGCTTTCAGCAGGTAGCGCTTGGGCTTCATCAAGAATTAATACGACTGAATGACCTTGGCTATGTAATTCGAGTAATCTTGTTTGAATACGCTGAGTTAACAATTGCACAGACATACGCTGTGCTTGCTTAACGCCAAGTTCAACAGCAACGGCCCGACGTAGCTCATCAGGCTTTAAGTAAGGATTAGGAATGTAAGCGGTAACAAAATGTTCAGGTATTTCATTGAGTAGCTTTCTACACATCAATGTTTTTCCTGTCCCAACTTCACCTACTACCTTGATAAAACCTTCACCAGTTTTTAGTGCGGTAATTAAAACAGCTAAAGCCTCATTATGAGGCTCAAGACCTAAATAGAAGTTAGTATTTGGTGTCAGCGTAAAAGGTAATTCACGTAAACCAAAATGATACAAATACATAGCTTATTACTTAATTACTTGTTGCTTTTGCATCCGAGTCTTCTGGAAACCATTGTTTTAGTAATGCACGTGCATCTTGTAATTGGTTTTTCCAGGTATCATGGCCAATCACAATAGGCTTTAATAAAATAACTAACTCTTTCTTTTGCACTGACTCGCTTTTACTTTTAAACAACTCACCTAAAAACGGTACATCGCCCAAAAATGGTGTTTTAGATTCTAAGTCAACTTTACGGGTTTCAATTAAACCACCAATTACAACAATTTCACCTGATTTTGCACGAATGATAGTATCTGACTCTCGCACACTACTTTGTGCTAACGGCAATATTATATCTTGATCACTTAACCTGATGGTTTTCGTTTGCTCAGCAGTAATAGTTACAGAAGGGTGAACGTGTAAAATCACTTCACCATTAGCATCTATTTGTGGCGTAACATCTAGTGCTATGCCAGAGAAAAATGGTGTTAAATCAATTTCAGGTGTGGTCGTAGTTGATGTACCCGTTGTTGTGGTGCTGGAAACATCAGTAACAAAATACTCATCATCACCAACTTTAATAATTGCTTTCTGATTATTAGTTGCTGTAATACGCGGGCTAGAAAGCACTTGCACATTACCTTGTGTTGATAACAACTCAATAACACCGCTAAAGTCTTTATTTAAAAAGCTTAAGCTTGTTGTGCCACCAATTGCTGAAGAGATAACATTGCCAGCAATACCGCCTGAAGTTGAAAAACCAATATCAGTACTTTCAATGTGTCCTAGAACCTTGTCCCATTTCACACCTTGTTGATAGTCATCATTTAACGTTACTTCCATGATTTTCGCTTCGATGATCACTTGACGACGCAAGTGCTCTTGAGTGCTATCAATAAAAGTTTTTACTGCTGAAATTTCTGATGGTAATGCTTTAATAGTGACCAAACCAGCCTGCGGCGAAACAATAACAGAACGGCCATCCTCATTACCAACTAATGCCGTTAATGTTTCTTTTAGTTCCGTCCAAAAGTCTGATTCATTCTCGGTATAAATGTTAATACCACTGTTACCATTTTGATTATTATTACTACCGCTATTGTTGTTACTGTTATTTCCACTACGGTTGTTGTTACTGCCACTGTTACCATTCGAGCCGTTAGGATCGTTTTCCGATACACCACCTGAATTGATGCTGGTACTTGAAATACCACTACGCTTAACATACAAATAATCTAGAGGAATAGTTTCAGTGCGTATTCCTGCAGGGTAAACCTGAATTACACGTCCTTGGCGGCGAATATCATAACCATAAAGTGACTCAACCACTTCTAACGCTTCATCAAGCGTTACATCTTTTAAATTAAGCGTGATAGCGCCTGAAACTTCTGGGTGAACGGCAATGCTATAAGGTGAATCATCAACAATGGCGGCAAAAAACTGCTCAGCGGCAACACCACTTGCGGCAATTTGCAAACGTTTTTCAGCCAACAAGCCATGACGAGCTTGTTGAACTTCCTTTTGCATCAACTCTTGTCGAATAGAGTTTGGTAAGCCTTGCAATGGCTTAGGCGCTGGCTGATTAGTCTCTGCTATTGCACTATCCAATGCTTGAGTAATATCAGTAGGTGGCTTAGGCGCTGATTGACAGCCCGCTAATACGATTACCGCAGAACAACAAAACAATTGTATTTGGTGCTTTTTATTTTTCATTATTTTTTTCATTTTGAGTTCGCTATAACACCGGAAAATAAAGACAATTCCATTCTACTTTGTGATGACTGCAGCACCACCCCTTTTGAACTAATTGCGATTAATTCAAAACCTTTATATACATCGCCAACATTTAATACTTGGCCATTAATCACTGCTTTTTTCGACTGTCCGCTTTGGATAATTGACTGTAGTACGAGCGCAGATTTTTTCTCGCTATAACTTGAAGATTTCACGGCGCCAAAAGGTCGAGTCGGATCAGTTTGTTGACCACTTGCCGCAAGCGGCATAAGCAGTATGAATAAAACTATTAAAATTTTATACACCAATAAACTCCTGTGCAGTACTTAAACTGTATATTTCAACTTCAAGTTCACTAACCGGATACTCTTTTAATTGGTAATTAAATTCTTGCCAAAAAAACTTCCAAGACAAGCCTTCTAATTGAGCTAAGTACTTTCTCAATTGGAAGTACTTTCCCTGCAATTTAATCTTGATACCATGACGATATAAGCGTAATTGACTCGATTCAGTTTGTTCATTCTTTACTACTGTTGATTTTTCGCCTGAATCTTCATCATCTACTTTACTTTTTGTTACTGGTTGGGCGGGAAGTACTTCAAAAGACAGTAATTTAACGCCACTTTGTAGTTTAAGTAACTTGATCAGCGCATAGCGCATTTGAATTGGGTCGATAAGATCAGAGGTTAGTTTTAGCAACTGTTGATCAATTTCACCTAATTTTGCTTGATATTGCGTTAATTCTCTTTTCAGTGCGATATTAGGATCTTCACTTAGCGCCTGCTCTAACACTGCAATCGAATTAATATTATTTCGATTATTTTGCTGTGTCTGTGTTATTTCTTTATTAAGTTGGCTCACCCGCTGAAAGGGTGTATCTAAAAACAAACTATACAAAATGAAAATAATACCGACTAAACCTGTCGCAATAATTAAGTATTGTTCACGGTTAGTAATATTATTAAATTTTTCACTATATACCTGCCATTGCGCCATAGTGTTATTCCCCTTTAGCTTCGGCAGAGCTAACTGTAAATTCAGTTACCTGTTGTTCATTTTCTGACAAACTGAAATTTACAAAACGTTTACCCGATAAGAATGTTGATGACTCAAAACCTGATAGCCAATTAGGTACAGCGTCCGGTGTTCGTGCTAAACCAGAAAAAGTCATATTGCCATGGCCAATATTAACGTGTTGCAAGCTAATATTTTTATCATGTAATTCAGCTAATTCTGCCATTGCGGTAGAAAAACCTGCACTATATGTTTGCGTAGGATCCGTTAATTGTTGATGTAAATGTTGTTTATTTTCAATCACTAATTTAATAGTTTCTAGCTGAGTTAATAGCTGTGCATCTTTGCGATTGTTAGCTACCTTGAGTTCAAGGTTTTGTAACTGCATTTGTTGTTTTGTATTAACTGAGTTCAGTGCTTGGAATTCGGCATTTAAGCTACTCACCTGTAACTGAACAAAAAATATCAGTAATAACATCACTGCGAATACCACTAGCCACAAACTTACAACACGCTTAAGAGTCCATAAAACTTTTTCCGGCAATAAGTCAGCTTGCAATAAATTAATCGAATGTTTGGCCATGATTATCCTGGCTCCATAAAATTTAACTGGGTTGCTGCTATCGCCACGGCATGCTTACGCTCATTATCAAAAGAGTCAGGCATAGTGAATAACTTAACTTCAACATTGGTATTTTCAGCTAATTTACGCGCTAGAAATGCTTCATTTGCAATTGGAACTAACACTTCAATAGTTTTAATTGGTGCTTGCTTGAGTTGGCGTTCAAAGTAATCGGTTGAGCGTTGAATTTCTAAGCTTAATGAGTCAATAACCCCCATCATCAATTCATCTTCTGATTTTTTTGAAATTTGGACAAAGCCGCGTAAACGTCGACTAAAGAATAGCTGACCATTTTTAATGATTAATAAATTAATTTCTTCATCTGGCTGCTGACAAACGAGTAGTACAGCATCTTGCTGAATAGGCAGCAAGCTAGCAAAAGCAAATTCTTCTGTGGTAATACTTTCAACGGATAAGTCATCGGTACTTAATGTCGTCACTAATTCAGCTAAATCATTCTTTGCGGCACATACAACATTAACTTTTTCCATACCACCCGCTAACGTTGGGCCATCAAAATAGTCTACGACCATATTATCTGGTGCTATATTAACGAGATCTTTAATTTGCCACTTTAACGCCGCATTAATTTCAGTGTCAGGAACTTTCGGCCTTTCAACTTGCACAATTTGTGAATGTGCATTTGATAGCACTATATTACATCGCCCTTTTAATGCCTGTTCAGATACTAATTCTTTCAGTGTGTTTACAAGCGGAAGAGCCTTTACTTCAACAGAATCACACTTATTTTCAGTTTCTTTTTTAGCAAAAAACGCTATCGAATACTGTCGTAAAGCAATACCAATGAAATCAGAAGATTTTGGCTTAGAGAAAATACCTTTGATACGTGTAATAATTGACATTAAGCGATATTATTATTTTATTTACGTCATAGATAAAACTATTATCGCTAATTCTAATGTTGACGCAAGTCTTTTAATTACTTCATTTTATTTAGCTTATTTCCGAGATACTTTTTTATGTCCGCGCTATCAAAATTACAACCGCTGAATCATCCCTTATTTGTAAAGCACAATATTTCTGTAGCCATCAAGCGAGACGATAAGATAGACAATATTATTTCAGGTAATAAATGGCGCAAATTAAAATACAATTTACGCCATGCTAAATCGATAGCAGCAAAAGGTGTAATAACGTTTGGCGGTTGCTTTTCTAACCATATTCATGCAACAGCATTTGCTTGTAAGCAACAACAGCTACCAGTCATTGGTATTATTCGCGGTGAAGAAAGTAACCAAACTAATTATACCTTAGCCTGTGCCAAGCACTGGGGCATGCAGCTTAACTTTGTTGACCGAAAAACTTATCGGTTACGCGAAGATAAAGATTACTTAACGCAATTACAGAAGCAGTATCCTGAACACATCATAGTTCCAGAAGGTGGTAGTAATGCCCTTGCATTAACCGGTGTTGCAGAAGTTATTGATGAACTGAATCAACAAACTGAGTTTGATACTTTAATCACCCCTGTTGGAAGTGGCGGTACATTAGCTGGACTTATACTTGGAGATAAAGCACAACACTCGCTAATTGGCATTGCTGTGCTAAAACAACAGGATTATCTTGAAAGTCAGGTAGAAAACCTACTACCAGATGAGGCCAAAAAATTTAACAATTGGTCTATCATGAATCAATATCACTGCGGTGGTTACGCTAAATTTAGCCCACAAGACGCAGAAAAAGTTAGAGAGTTTAGTCAAGTAACAGGGATTGATTTTGAACCTGTGTATTCAGGAAAAATGATCCTAGCATTATTAGATCTTATTGAGTCGGACTATTTCCCAGCCCAACATCGTATCGTGTTATTACATACCGGTGGTTTACAAGGACTGGCTGGCATGTTTGAACGGGGTATTCTTAATGAAAATGAATGGCCTTCGCTACCAGTGCCGATAGTTCAGTAAACAAATAGCCTTGTCCGAACTTTAATCACTAAAGTTCAAGACATAAAAAAACCTGAACTCTATAAAGAATTCAGGTTTTTCAATATACGTTTGCTAGTAGCGATTAAGCTTCAGCAATAACAACAACTTTAATTGTTGCATCTACATCGTTGTGCACGTGAATTACGATATCAAATTCACCTGTTTCACGGATGCTACCTAAAGGTAAACGTACTTCAGCTTTAACAACTGCAACGCCAGCTTCAGAGATTGCATCAGCAATATCACGAGTACCGATAGAACCGAATAACTTACCTTCGTCACCAGCTTTAGAAGCGATAGTAACTTCAGCTAATTCAGTTAACTTAGCAGCACGAGCTTCTGCAGCAGTTAATTGCTCAGCAAGTTTCTTCTCTAAGTCTGCACGACGAGCTTCAAAGTGCTCAACGTTAGCTTTAGAGGCAAAAACAGCTTTACCTTGTGGTAATAAAAAGTTACGAGCGTAACCAGATTTAACTGTTACCTTGTCACCAAGGCCGCCTAATTTGGCGATTTTATCAAGAAGGATTACTTCCATTTTCAAAACCCCTTATTAGGTTACTTATGTAAATCAGTATATGGTAATAATGCTAAGTAACGAGCACGCTTGATCGCACGACCAAGTTGACGTTGATATTTAGCACTTGTACCAGTAATACGGCTAGGAACAATTTTACCACTTTCAGTGATATAGTTTTTTAGTACAGCTGTATCTTTATAATCGATTGCAGCAGCACCTTCCGCTGAAAAGCGGCAGAACTTACGACGTCTAAAAAAACGAGACATGGATTTCTCCTAAATTGGCTTCCTTTATATTAACTGACAATTGTCGATTAAATAAAATGGCCTAAATTAAATCATTTCAATTTGTTGGGCATGTAATGCCAAAAGCGGATTTCCGTTTCTGGATTCATGACGGTTAATAAAACCAGTCACTCTAATATTACAGCCTTCAATTAAATCACGAGTTAAGTGTTGTGACACATTACCTGTCGCTACAACCTGTATTCGAACAAACGCTTGTCTGTTCAACCCTGCTTCATTTTGAATAGACTTATGATCCATTGAAAACTGACAGTGCTTAATACCGGCTGGGCTAGTTGACGTTCTAGGTGGCTTTACCACATGTCCGGTCAATACCAAGCAATTCTCTTGACTACTTGTCATAGAAAGAGAGTTGGTCACTGGTTACTTATTCTTCGCTCGCAGCTTCTTCTGCAGCTGGTGCTTCAGCAACTGGTGCCTCTGCAACTGGCGCTTCAGTAACATCTTTCTTCACTTCGCGACGCTCTTCACGACGGTCTTCTTTAGCAACAGCCATAGCTGAAGCTTCAGTTACCGCGCCTTTAGTGCGCATGATCATGTTACGAATAACAACATCGTTATAACGGAAAGAAGTTTCTAGTTCATCAATAGCTGCTTGAGGCGCTTCAATGTTAATTAAAACATAGTGTGCTTTGTGCAATTTATTGATTGGGTATGCTAATTGGCGACGACCCCAGTCTTCAAGACGGTGGATTTTGCCTTCAGCATTAGTGACGATGTCACTGTAACGCTGAATCATAGCTGGTACTTGTTCACTCTGGTCAGGGTGAACCATAAATACGATTTCGTAATGACGCATTACGAGCTCCTTACGGTTGTAG
>OJBM01000141.1_pt1 | contig 32949 bp, 26 predicted proteins | sample 1591061 | NCBI WGS metagenome assembly OJBM01 (sample SAMN05416872, study PRJEB24817) | seawater metagenome | isolation source: Sea water | place: Canada:Atlantic | collected 2013-11
ATACGAGATCATGCCTAGTCTCGTGGGCTCGGAGATGTGTATAAGAGACAGTGTAGGAAGTGACTTGGACTGATGTTAATGGCTACCTTGAGCTTGTTGTCAGGGTAGAAACTGCTGGCTAAATCATTACATTGCTGACAGGCCATGTGCATGATGTAACGGCCTAGTTTGTCGATGATGCCAATTTCTTCGGCTAACGCGATAAAGTTAGAAGGGTCTACAATGCCATTGATTGGATGGTGCCAACGAAGTAGCGCTTCCATACCAATAAATTTCCCGTCTTTATCAACTTGAGGTTGGTACTGTAAAAATAGTTCTTTGTTAGACAGCGCATCATGGAGTTCTTTAGATTGCTTGAGGCGTGTTTGGGCTTTTTGCTGCATTTCAGGTTGGAAGAATGAGAAAAATCCCTGACCTTTTTCTTTAGCGTTATAGAGTGCAATGTCTGCTTGGCGCAATATGTCTTCTGATGATTGGCTACCGCCGTAGTTAAATACGGTAATGCCGATACAGGCTGACAGGTTGAATTGGTGTTTGTCGACTTTCAGTTGGGCGGCGACTAGTTCGATAAGCGTGGTGGCGTTGTTGTAAGTTTGCAATGCCGCTGACTGTGGGTCATCGCGATTCATTGACATCACTAGTACGAATTCATCGCCACCTAAACGTCCTAAAAAGTCTTCGCTACGGTGATTAAATGCCAATCTATTACCAATAGATTTTATTACTTTGTCACCAATGGCGTGCCCTAGCGAATCGTTGACGGCTTTGAATTGATCTAAGTCGATAATGAACATGGCGTAATGATTTGGGTGTGCGCTGCTTCGCAATCGCTCATGCTCTAAATACTCTAATAATGCATAGCGGTTAGGTAATTCGGTTAGAGGATCGTGAAGCATTTGTTTGTCGAGTTTGTTTTGTGCTTTTTCTCGCTCGGCAATTTCTTGTCGTAGTTGTTGGTTAACTTCGCTTAATTCGCTGGTGCGTTCGTCAACGAGTTTGCCCAGTTTGCTGTTGAGTTTGTTGATGTTCTTTTTGGCGATGGATAATTCAAATACTGCAGGTAGCCAGCGATGAAAACCAACGGCTAAAAATAATAATCCAATGAGAGAGCCGAAACCTTTTTCAATGACTGCTTCGGTTGGTGTATCGCCAATAAGTATGTATTGATTTAGTGAGGGGAAGTTATCTGTGATATCAATGAGAAAGCTAATGAAGAGAAGGATGAAGCCAACAATCAAGAATCGAGAACCAGGCTGTGATTCAACTTTATGCCTCATCATGGAATAATACAGTGTCCATAATACGGCGAAAGCCGTTAAGGCGACTAACGATTCTAACAACAGCTCATTCATAAAGCGTTTCCCTGTGGCGAGTTCGCCGTGATGGGTTCAATTTTTCCAGTTGGATGAAGTGATTCAAGCACTATTGCTTGTGACTATTGAGATAGCGTAATTTGCTATAAATTGTTTTTAACAAACTCAATACACCCGAGGAACGAAACTCATTCTAACGTGAAATTTTGTGAGCTATCAATAGGGTCTGTTGATCTTTGTGGTTCAGTTTTGTTCAATCTAAAAGGGTTTTGGGCACATGTTCATTGTTCCAGACTGAACATAAGCACCCACATCCCTGTGGGCGAGGCATGAGGATTGATGCTGGGTTTACCCCAGTGAATGACGAATAACGCCGCACAAAATACTTTTAGGTGAATCCTACGGACAGCATTTGTTTGTTATTTCTACGGCGTTATCGCCTATTCGTGTAGCCAGCTACACCACATAGGCTCTGCCTTGTAGAAACCCCAAACAAATTGCTGCAAAAATGGACTTAAAAGTTCAACAGACCCTATGATAATTCGACTAAAACTAGTGTAAATTAGGCGCATGCCATAAAAGTGTCATTTAAATATAACAATAACAAAGGTAATACTTTATATGTTTCAATCTGTTAGTAAATTTATATTGCGTGTACTAGGTTGGAAAATGGTTGGCCAACTGCCAAATGAGAAGAAATTTATAATCATTATTGGCCCTCATACCAGCAATTGGGATTTTATCTTGGGTATGGTTGTGAGAGGTGCAATGGGTGCAAACGTGAGATTTTTGGCGAAGCATCAGTTGTTTAATGCACCCTACGGCTGGTTTTTCCGCTGGTTAGGTGGCAGCCCTGTTTATCGTCATAAGGATAATAACTTGGTTGACCAAGTGGTGTCGATGTATGAAAACCACGATGAGTTCATTTTAGGAATTGCACCAGAGGGAACAAGAAGCGAGATTAAGCGATGGAAATCAGGGTTTTATCACATTGCTTGTAAAGCGAATGTACCTATTGAAATGATTGGTTTTGATTTTAAATCTAAGGAAGTTCGTTTTCGCGAACCCTTTAGGCCAACCGGTGACATCGATGTCGATTTTCCGGTGATATTAGACTATTTTCGCAGTATAGATGGTCGTCATCCAAAGAATATTCCGCATCATTTACCTGCTGAAAAGTAGCGCAAAATAAAAAGGGCTATCAAATGATAGCCCTTTTTTTGTTTAACGATACCGACTAAACAATTTTCTTCATTGCTGACATATGACCACGTAACGTGTTACCAATTTGTTCAACTGGGTGATTACGTAATTCACTGTTGATAGCGATTAATTGCGCGTTGTCTACGCCATTGCTTGTGCTGTCTAAACCACGACCGATAACGTCGGTGTCGATGCGCGTCATAAAGTCACGTAACATTGGCACACATGCATGGTTGTATAGGTAACAACCGTATTCTGCTGTGTCAGAAATTGTTGCGTTCATTTCGTAAAGTTTCTTACGCGCAATGGTGTTAGCGATTAACGGCGTTTCATGCAGTGATTCGTAATAAGCTGATTCTTCTTTGATGCCTGCTGCAACCATCGTTTCGAACGCTAGCTCAACACCGGCGCGAACCATCGCAACCATTAAAATACCGTGGTCAAAGAATTCTTGTTCGCTGATTTCTTGATCGCCTGCAGGCTGTTTTTCAAAGGCTGTTTCAGCCGTATCTGCACGCCAGCCTAGTAAGTTCTTGTCATCGTTAGCCCAATCTTCCATCATGCCTGATGAGAAAGCACCGCTCATAATGTCATCCATGTGCTTGTTGTAAAGCGGACGCATGATTTGCTTAAGTTCTTCTGATAATTCAAACGCTTTTACTTTTGCAGGGTTAGATAGACGATCTAACATGTTGGTTACGCCACCGTATTTAAGCGCTTCGGTAACAGTTTCCCAACCGTATTGAAGTAATTTAGAGGCGTAACCTGCGTCGATACCTTTCTCAACCATCTTTTCAAAACATAAGATTGAACCGGTTTGCAACATGCCACAAAGGATAGTTTGTTCGCCCATTAAGTCTGATTTAACTTCAGCGATAAACGATGACATTAGAACACCAGCGCGATGACCACCAGTACCAGCAGCATAGGCTTTAGCGAGTGCCAGACCTTCGCCGCGTGGATCGTTGTCTTCATGAACTGCGATAAGTGTTGGTACACCAAAGCCACGTTTGTATTCTTCACGTACTTCAGAGCCAGGACACTTAGGTGCTACCATGATTACAGTTAAATCATCACGAATCTGCATACCTTCTTCTACCACATTAAAACCGTGTGAGTAGGTTAGACAAGCGCCGTGCTTCATCATTGGCATAACGGCTTCGACAACCGCTGAATGTTGTTTGTCTGGTGTTAAGTTAAGTACTACGTCTGCATCTGGAATCAGTTCTTCGTAAGTGCCTACGGTAAAGCCGTTTTCAGTGGCGTTTTTCCATGATTGGCGTTTTTGTTCGATAGCTTCTGCACGTAATGTGTAAGAGATGTCTAAACCACTGTCACGTAGGTTTAAACCTTGGTTAAGACCTTGAGCACCACAACCAATAATTACCATCTTTTTACCAACAAGCGCTTGTACGCCGTCGCTAAATTCGCTGATGTCCATAAAGTCACATTTAGCTAGTTGTGCTAACTGATCGCGTAATGAAAGGGTATTAAAGTAGTTCTGAGCCATGATCGTTCCTGCTATAAATTGTTAGTGGGTCACCAAGTGACGATGGTTCAACATTAGCGCAACTATTCTCTTGCGTAAAATGATATATACGGGCTACAGTGTTGCAAATAGTGAAACATTACTTGTGGTCATTTGATGGATAATAAACAACTAAAAATGTTCTTAGCACTGGCTGATAGCTTACACTTTGCTCAAGCGAGTGAGGCGTGTCATGTTAGCCCATCAACGTTAAGTCGTAATATTCAGCAGTTAGAACAACAACTTGGCGTTGTATTGTTTGACCGAGACAATAGAACGGTGGCGTTAACGCGAGAGGGAAACCTATTCGTTCAATACGCTAAATCGTCACTGGCACAGTGGGATGTATTTAAACAATCACTTGAGGGAGACAGTGAGGAGTTGCTTGGTGAGCTTAGTATTTATTGCTCTGTGACGGCGAGCCATAGTTTTTTGCATCAAATATTAGCCCGTTATCGCCAGCAATATCCGAAAGTTGAAATAAAGCTGCGCACCGGTGATGTGGTGCAGTCAATTCCACGGGTGACTAATGAGCAAGAAGACATGGCGATTGCCGCTAAGCCTGATGTGCTCCCAAGTAATATGGCATTTCAAACCATTGGTGTGTCGCCATTGGTGTTTATTGCACCTGTTGATCGCTGTGAAGTGCAAGCGCAGGTTGATAGCGGTCAGTTTAAATGGAATAAACTGCCGCTTATTGTTCCTGAGCAGGGCATTGCGAGAAAACGATTAGATAAGTGGTTTAAACGTAAGAATATTAAGCCCAATATTTATTCTGAAGTGGCTGGCAATGAGGCTATTGTGAGCATGGTGAGTTTAGGGTTTGGTGTTGGTTTAGTGCCTAAAATTGTTTTGGATAACAGCCCGTTAAAGGATTCAATTCAAATTATGGATGTATCGTCTGCGCTGGAGCCGTTTGAGGTGGTGATTTGTTGTCTTAAGAAACGTTTGAAGCAGCCATTGAATGAATCATTGTGGAAGTTAGCGAAAGAAGAGATTGAAAAATAACAAATTTGGGTTAGTTTAGTAGCTAACAGATTGAAGTGATTAAGGGAAAGCGCCAATGAAAAAGCATAAGAATGAAGATAAATTACTCAAGCTTGCGATGCAATTGGGTCGGGCGTATGCCACTAAACGCGGTTATGGTGGTTTAGATAAAGCAGAATCGAATAAAGATAAAGTAGAAGCAATTTATCGCCTGTTAGTGAACGATAAGTTGATTAGTCCGTTACCTGAAGATAAAGAAGACGGCCCTAATTTAAAGCACCGTCTTGTATTATGGATTATTTCACAACTCCCTGAAAATCATGAGTTATTACAGTAACTCACTCTTTTTAAGAATCGCGACACCTTGGCGGTAACCCAAACCGCCATTGCCGTGTACTAAGCCATATTCTTTATCGCCTGCTAAGAGCTTTTCAGTCATGGTAATTAGTGCGTTGAGACTTGGTGCATTCCATGGTGCTCGCGCTAAATTCATGCCGCCAGTAACGGTGATTGAATAATCATTAAGTAATGGTGGAATATCAGCAACTGAGCTGACGATACCGCTACAATGTAAAAATGCCATTGGCACGATGGGATAACAGGTGTATACCTCAAGTAGTGCATTTCCCTCTAAGAATTGTCGAGAAAAATTAACCTTTGCTTGATTAGACGCTTGCTCGATAGCAGTGCTTAAGTGGTTGTATTGGCATATGGTTTTAAGGTCTTTAACTTCATTGTCAGTTGTGATTTGTTGGCAATTAACACCTGCAATTTCAATTGTTGATTCAAATGCTAATTGCTCAACGATGTCTTTACTACAAATGAGTAATTTACCCTCGAAGTCGATTAATGGATTGGCGCAATCAACCCCTCTAAATAATGGCGTTACATTATTAAACCATTGTTCTGACGGCAGTGAGAAATGTGCCTGCCGCTCATCAATATATTGTTGATAGGTCGTTTGGTAGTTTTCGAACAACGCAGATGCAATTGTTTTGAATTTATTTTCATTAAGCTGATGATTGTCGATGAACTCCATTGCTAAATCATTATAGAGGTCGGCAATTGTCGTTTCGTCGTTATAAACAGCCATTAGTTGATGACGCTCTTCTCTCGTATAACCTGTTTTAAGAGGTTCATCAGCTTGAATGACAACCGCGTGATTGCCTTGTTCTATGAGGTGATAAGCATATGCTAGCGCCATGATTGGCGCGCAACCGCTGCGAAAATGATTGTCTTTCTGCTTGCTAGTCCAAGGGGTTGAAAGTGGATCTATGGTCAGTGTAATTGGCGCGATAGAAATATTACTTAGTTGTTTGATTTTGTTATCTAAATCTTCTTTACCAGCGCTTTTTTTCTGATTGATACTGGCATAGCTCGCTACGATATGGGGTGAGTTATTATCAGACATGGTGTTTTCCCTTTGAATTCAAGCGATTTATCGTGCACTTCTTACACAAAAATTAGATTTGTAGACTATATTTTAATTTCGGAAAACTCAATAAGTAGTCTAATCCTCATCAGTGAGGAAAGGAGTGACAGGGATGAGCGTAAATATGCCAGCAAAGATAGATGACAATCAAATTGTGCAGGATTTTTGTAAGATGCCACGTGAAGAATTTTTTGTTCACGCGTCGTCTTATCTTGCAAAATGCTTTGATGTTGAATGTGTAGTGATTGCAACCTTCGGCATTGTTTATAAACAGCATGTTAATGTGCAGGCTGCTTTTAGTAATCAAAAGCAGCTTTATGATGCGAATTATTGTATTGATAATAATACGGTCAACGACCTCTTAACGGGAAGTTCTGTCGATAAACTCTCTGAACCAAACTTGATTACTGTCAATGGGCAACAGTTTAATCATCATTTCATTATGCCAATTCTTAACGCTCGCCATAAAGTAATCGGCCATCTCGCGTTTATGAATTCAAAGGCAAAGTTTAGCTATGCCGCCCAGAGAACGGCAATTAATGCAGCAACATTTAGACTGGCAAACGAGTTAGAGCGAGAGCAGCAGGCCACTAAAATTGACATGCTTAATCTCGGTCTTTCTCTACCAAAAGGTGAGCTCTATTTTAGTGAGCTTGTTAAGCTCATGACCCGTTATCTCAACGTTGATTATGCATTTATAGGTAGTGTGGTTGATCCTGATTTTGTAAATGTGAATATTAAAGCGATGACTGAACGAGAATGTGAGTTATCACTCAATCAATATTGCTTGCCAATTTCTAATGTCCCACCAACGGTTCGCCAACCATATGTTTTGCAGATGCAACCAACAGAATTGCCATTAAGTGCTAAACAATCACAAATTGTCAGCTGTGTTATTGGTATCTATTTATTCGGAAAAAATAATCAAGTGATTGGTGTGTTAGGCGTAATGACTAAGACAGAAGTCGATCGCATTCAATCAGTTAAGTCGTTATTGGACAGCTTTTCATTAAGTGCGTCTCGCGAATTAGAGAATCAAACAACTCAGCGTCAACTTGATTACTACACTGGCATTTTAGAAGGAACGTCTGATTTACTGAGTTTTATTGATAAAAATTATAACTTTTGTGCCGTGAATGATGCATATAAAAACAAATTTGGATTGCCAAAGGAGCATGTCATTCAACGACCTGTTGCCTTGTTACATGGTGAAAAGAATTTTGAAACCATTATCAAGCCAAGTTTAGATAAAGCCTTTGCAGGAATTATTGATAGTGTTGAGTTTGTTAGCCATGATTTACAAGGTAAAGAGATGGTATTGCACGCCAAACATCATCCTTATTATGATCAACAAGGTGAGATTGTCGGCGCTGTCATGTCTTGTCGTGACATGACTGATATGGAAAAAGGTGCGGTTATTCAACAGCCGAACGAGTCTTGGTTACAGGTTCTTTACGATCAAACACCTTCTATGTTTTTCACAGTAGATCAATCGTTTAATATAAATTCAGCGAATGCATTTGTGACTAAAAAACTTGGCTATAAAACGCAAGATTTAGTGAATAGCAAGCTTCATCAATTGTATTGTGAAGATGATAAAGAGCTGGTGGATCATTTTTTATCCGTTTGTTTTTCACAGCCTGGTGAGCTTCACGAATGGGAAATGCGCGTAATAACGCAAGATGGTAATGTCATCTGGGTTAAGCAGTCTGCGCAAGTTGTTGAAATTGATAATGGACAACCCCGTATTTTATTGGCGTCGGAAGATATTACGGAAAAACATCAGTATTCATTAGAGCTGTCCTATCAGGCGAGTCATGATTCATTAACAGGCTTAGTTAACCGCGTTGAATTTGAACGGTCGATGCACAAGCTCATTGATTTACCTGAAAGCCATGAACCCACTGAGCATGTCCTCTGTTACCTTGACCTTGATTTTTTTAAAATAGTTAATGATGAATGTGGTCATCCAGCTGGTGATGAATTATTAAAAAATATCGCCGAGTTATTGAAACTTGGTGTACGCCGAAATGATGTCATTTGTCGTATTGGTGGTGATGAGTTCACCATTATTATGGCAAACTGTAATCTCGAAAAAGGTGTTGAGATTGCACAAAATATTGCTGAAGCGGTTGCCGCTTACTCGTTTATCTGGAAAGGCGTTGAATATAAGGTTAGTGCGAGTATTGGCATAACCAAATTTACGCATAACAATCAAACCTATAAAGAAATACTAACAGCGGCTGATGACGCTTGTTATTGCGCTAAAAAAGCAGGGCGAAATACGGTTTATCGCTATGACTGTGATTCTCATATGCTCAATGAAAAAGATATAGAGCTTAACGCGTTAAGAGAGTCTATTAACGAAGAACGATTCGAATTATATGCACAACCAGTGTTTAAGATAGCTGATAGAACCCGTGTTGTTAGTTACGAATTTCTATTGCGATTGCGCCATCAAGGTGGGTTAATCACGGCGAGTCAGTTTCTACATTTAGCTCGTCGTTTCGATGCCTTGATGACTATCGACCGCTGGGTTGTTAGCCGTGCATTTTCATGGATAGCAATGAATCGTCAAACCCTTGAGGGAGTGCGCTGTAATATCAATTTATCGACTATTTCAGTGAGTAATGGTGATTTCTTACAGTTTGTGGTGGCAAAATTTAAACAATATGAGATTGATGGCGCCAATATTAGTTTTGAGATAACTGAAATGTCAGCTAACGAAAACTTGCAGGGGGTAGTGAATTTTATGGCTGAACTCGCCAAATATAATACCCGCTTCACGCTTGATAACTTTGGCGGTGATGCATCTCTGTTAGGGCACATCAAGAGTTTACCAGTGGATATCGTTAAGATTGACGGTACCTTGGTCAGCTGCTTAGCTGATCAAGCCGTCAATAAAGCAACAGTACGTGCTATTAATGACATCGCCCATGTTGTTGATAAGTCTACTGTGGCGACCTTTGTTGAAGACGAAGAGACCCTTAAATGTCTGCAAGAAATTGGCGTTGATTATGTGCAAGGAGACTGGCTTGGTGCGCCTCAACCTCTCGCCTTGATTCATTAGCACTATTGTTGAGCAACTGTTATATTTCTATGATCTTTCATAGGAATATAACAATAATGAAAAAATCTATTTTAGCGTTAACCATCATTGCTGCTATTGCTGGCTGCACAACCTCAATACCTTCATCACATCAAGAGTCAGCACCTCAATTATCAACTAAGCAAACGCTAAGTGCCGCTGCAATTAACTCAATGATTGAAAAGCACACGTTAGCTTATGTGTTGCAACAACCTGCTTTGGCAACATCATTGAATTTAAGTAATGATTATGTTGCTCATTATAATCAACAGCTGCCGGATTATTCTCCAATGGGTATGAAGACGTTGCAAAACACCATGAAAAAAGCGGCGGTAGCATTAGAAAATGTTGAGTTGGCTAGATTACCCGCTGACAGTAAACTGCATTTGCAAGTGAATCAGGTCATCGACAATTACTATGCTGGTTCACAGCAATTCGATGCTGGTTATATTGATACATGGGGTGGCCACCTACCTTATATCGTTAGTCAAATTGCGGGCCCATTGATTGATATTCCTAAAATCCTTGAAAATCAACAGCCAGTGACTAATTTAGCACAAGCTAATGACTATATTATTCGTTTAGAAGCACTTGCTGCGATGGTAGAACAGGTGCGCGAGAAAGTGGCTTATGATGCAAATAATGGCGTTGTTTTACCGAAGAAACTATTTCCGAATACGCTTAAATTTTTAAACGCATTCGTCGCACCACAGGTTGATGAACATTCGTTAATGACTAGCTTTAAACGCAAACTTGCACAAGCAAGTATTGGCGATGATCGTGCGGTGAAAGCGTTAATGCTACGTGCGCACAATGTGGTAAGCCAACAGATTTATCCAGCTTATCAAGATGTTAATGATTTAATGAGTTCGCTAAGAGAAAAAGCGCCAGTTGGTGATGGTATTTGGGCACAGCCCAATGGTAGTGAGTTTTACCAGCATGAAATTAAATTCTTAGGAGACTCAGACCTATGTGCCGCGCAAATTCACGAGATTGGTTTAAGTGAAGTCAAACGTATCAGCGATGAGATGGATGCCCTTTTAGGATCACAAGGATTAACCACGGGCAGCGTTGGCGAACGCATGGTTGCCTTGGCTGAAGATCCAACACAATTATTTGCTGATTCTGATGAAGGCCGCCAAGAGCTATTGGATTATCTTAACCAAGAAATCGATACCATCATGGAAAAGGCGCCGCAGCTTTTTGCGACTATGCCGACTATTGGTGTTGAAGTAAAACGCATTCCCAAAGTGACTGAAGCAGGTGCTCCGGGTGGATTTTACACGCCGCCAACCCTTGATGGTTCACGTAAAGGTGAGTTTTCTATCAATCTTCGTAATATGAAAGAAGTGCCTAAATTTAGCTTAAAAACACTGACTTATCATGAAGCGGCGCCAGGTCATCACTTTCAAATTGCTTTAAACATGGAACAAACTGACATTGGTTTGATGCGTCAAAATGCCCCTTTTAATGGTTTTGTTGAAGGTTGGGCACTGTATTCTGAGTTGGTTGCCCTTGAAATGGGCATGTACGAAGGCGATGTTTGGGGCAATTTAGGTCGTTTGCAAGCTGAGCTTTACCGCGCAGTACGTTTAGTTGTAGATACAGGTCTGCATTATAAAAAGTGGACCCGTGAAGAAGCCATTGATTATTTCCATACCACTACAGGTACAGGGCTATCTGACGTAACCTCAGAAATAGAGCGTTACATGGCGTGGCCAGGACAAGCGTTAGGTTACAAACTGGGTATGTTGAAATTTGTAGAGCTACGTCAAACTGCAGAGCGTGAGCTAGGTGATAAGTTTGATATCAAAGCTTTCCACGATTTAATCTTACTCAAGGGCGCTAGACCGATGTCGGTTGTAGAGTCTGATGTAATGACTTGGATCGAATTGATTCAGAAATAACAAACTGACACGATATCGCTAGCAGTGGTATCGTGTTCTTTTAAAAAGATAATATTGCTAACTAAATAATAACGGAACAAAGGACTGCGCCATGAAACTATGTATTTACATTTTTGTTATTGCACAATTTTTCACAATTGCCTACGCCAATAACTCGGTAGAATTGCAACAACAGTTCAAAACTGCCTATCAAAGCTATAAATCATCACTAAACTCCAACGACTTAACACATCAAAAGACTGCTGCAAAAGAAGCTTATGAACTGGGCAGAAAGTTATATGGTGATACGCATATTAACTCTGCAAAACTAGCTTTAAATTATGTTGTGTCACGTCATAAACTCAAAGAACTAAGCCAGAACGACGAGTTGGAGTCTTTTATTGCTAGTGTGTATCGCGAAAAATATGGAAATCACAGCAAAGAACTGATTGATTTGTATTATTTGTTATCTAAATCAGTGGGTTGGGAGGATAAGGAACAGTATAATGACTATATAAATAAATCACTGAAACTTGCAGCAGAAGCAAAACCTCACGCACCCGCATTGACGGCGGCAACCCAACTAATTATGGGTAAAGACCTTATTAATACAGGTGACCGAAGAGGAAAAATTATTCTTGAAGCCCTAGAGTATTTTGATAGTACTTTTCCAAGCAATGATAAGCGCGTAGTAGAAGCCAAATTTTGGGCTGGAAAGTATTATTTATCTTTTGAAAAGCGTAATAATGCTATTGAAGTACTGACGTCGAATTTACCCGTGTTTGAAAAAGTAAAAGGCGCGACTCATCCGCTAGAGCTCGCTACTCACGCATTTTTAGTTCAGGCTTATGAAGGCAAGCGAATGTCAGATGAGGCGACTAAGCATTGTCAGGCGATTGGTAGTATGACGCCATGGGACGACTCACAAGAAGCGACGCCAATTTATCGTGTGAACCCGAAATATCCGATAGACATGGCAAGAAAAGGAAAGAGTGGATATGTTGTATTTGAGTTTACCATTACCGATATCGGCACTATTGATGATATAAAAACGCTTGAATATGAGGGTAAAGCCTTTATTAAAGAAGGGAAATTGGCATTAGAGCAGTGGCGTTATGCGCCAAAGTTTGTTGATGGCAAAGCTGTTGCAGCAGAGAAACAAACGTTGCGATTAGACTTTACATTGGGATAAGCTGAAATTAATGAGTAAGCGTCGAATAAAGGCGCTTAGTCTGATGGTCGTTGTTTTGTAAATAAAATCTTATTTGTTGCAAGGCTGCCATTGTCTTCATAACCGCTTATTTGATAGTTTCCTCCAATGAGCATCTGCATCATGGCAGGAAACTGATTCATAGACTTTACATTTACGGTTGTAAACCCTTGCTTAAATGCCCATTGTTCTTGATATTGTCGCAGTTTATTGGCTATTCCTCGGTTTCTAAATTTAGGAACAACACCACCTATCCAGCTGTAAAAGTCAGTTGCATTGATTGCAAATCCAACTTTAAATCCGACGAGTTGTTTATCGAATTCAGCGATTAATATTAAATCACTGTTTCCAAATAGTTTTTCAGTAATTTCGGTTTTATTAAGTGGCTTATTTAACTCCGAAATTTGTTGATGAACTATAAGCACTTCTTCAATAGTTCCTTTACGAATAATGGGAGCCATAAATATCCTCTACTTAGCCATTTACGCTAAAGCGACCACCAATTCTAAAGCGGCTACTTGGGTGAGTTAGCGTTGCAAAACTTACAACGCCTTTGGAGCTAAAGGTGCGTCGTTTTATTTGAAGGCAAGGTTCAAATTGAGCAAGTTTCAGCTGTTTGGCGATTAAGGATGTGGGCATTATTGCTTCAATAATATGTTCTGCCTCAGTTAGTGGGGCGGCCATGCTTAAAAATTCGTGAGGCGTATGTAATGTAAAGTCATTACTCAGATACTCAGGGACTAACCGTGGGTTTACGTAACGAACTTCAAGTTGTACCGGAACGTTATCTTCTAAATGAACTAAGGTCGAGCAATAAATCGTTGTGTCTTTTTCAACGTCCAATGTTATCGCCACATCTTGCGTAGCATTAACTTCTTTTAGGTTAATAACTTCAACACTATAGTCATGGCCACGCTCTCTGATTTCATCACTAATATTTCTAATTTCCATTAGTGATGTTTGAGATTTTAATGTCGCGACGAAAGTCCCACGTCCTTGGCTACGAACTAATAAACCAGTATCGCATAATTCTGTGATAGCTCGACGTGCTGTCATTCGGCTACAAACAAATTGCTCTGACAACGCATTTTCAGAGGGTACGCGATCGTGTTCTTTCAAATGACCTAGTTCCACTTGTTGACAGATGTATTGTTTAATTTGTTCGAATTTTGCAAGGATCATTAATATCGTGTCCAAAGTTAGTCAATATAAAATCGCATAGCCACTTGTATATACAAGTGGCGCTGGGTATTATTTTGTTATTAATTTATACTCCGTCGGTAATGATAACAATTAAGTGAAGCCTTATGTCTCTAAATAATGAATTTGATAGCGTGTGGATTGACGTAAACCTTGCCACCATTAACGATAAAGATTACGGCATTATTGAAAATGCCGCTATTGCGATTAAAGATGGCAAAATTGCATGGTTAGGTAAACGTGCAGATATTCCAGCATTTGACGCGTTTTCAACACCGACTTATCAAGGTAAGGGCGGCTGGATCACTCCGGGATTAATCGATTGTCATAGCCATATTGTTTATGGTGGCAATCGTGCCAAAGAATTTGAAATGCGCCTTGAAGGCGCGACTTATCAAGAAATCGCTGCTGCTGGTGGCGGTATCGTATCAACAGTAAAAGCGACACGAGAAGCCGACGAAGAAACGCTATATGTTGCAGCTAAAGATCGTCTTAATGCGTTAATGCAAGAAGGCGTGACAACGGTTGAGATAAAATCAGGTTATGGTCTTGATACAGAAACAGAAATTAAGATGCTTCGTATTGCGCGACTACTTGGTGAGCACCACCCTGTCGATGTGAAAACGACATTTTTAGGCGCCCATGCACTGCCGCCTGAATTTAAAGATAACGCTGATGGTTACATTGATTTAGTGTGCGGTGAAATGCTTGAAGCAGTGGCTCAAGAAAACCTTGCTGATGCGGTCGATGCTTTTTGTGAATCAGTGGGATTTGATTTACCACAAACCAAACGCGTTTTTGAGGCCGCGAAAAAGCATAATCTGCCTGTGAAATTACACGCTGAGCAAATGTCGAATCTTGGTGGCAGTGAAATGGCCGCTGGATTTAATGCACTATCGGTAGATCACATTGAATACCTTGACGAAGCAGGCGTTAAAGCCATTAAAGAATCTGGCACTGTCGCTGTAGTATTGCCAGGTGCTTTCTATTTTCTTCGTGAAACGAAACAACCACCTTTTGATTTATTACGCAAACATCAAGTACCGATGGCGATTGCTACCGATGCAAATCCCGGTTCATCTCCGCTGTGTTCATTACAATTGATGTTAAATATGGCATGTACGTTATTTAGAATGACACCGTATGAAGCGCTATCTGGAGTAACAATAAATGCTGCTAAAGCATTGGGAATCCAAGATAAAGTAGGCACCTTAGCAGTCGGTAAACAAGCTGATTTAGTCTTGTGGAATATCGAAAACCCAGCGCAGCTGAGTTATCAGTTTGGCGTGAACCCGTGCGCGCAAGTGATTAAAAATGGGGTAGTTGTTTAAATAGTCAGCTTGTCACTGCACTAGCTGTTTACGCATGATGTGTGCATAGGTGCCGTGTTCTTTAACTTTGTTATAGGCGTCTACTAGTTTTTGATGAATCGTGTTGTCAGTTTGCTTGCTGACGGCCATATAAAGGCCGGTGGATATTTGGGGAATTGGCAATACAGGTTCAAGTAATTCGCAATTCATGTTGAAAACAGCGCAGCGTTTCTTAAGGCTGGATTTATTGATGATGATTAAGTCGACTCGGCCGTTCATAAACATTTTAATGTAAGAGCCTTCATTTGAAACCGCTGATACATTTCCGAAACCGTTTTTCTTCAAGAAGTTATGGATGGCACCATCTTTGATGGTGCCAATACGAAACCCTTTGGTTTCGGCAAAAGTTGCTGGATTTACAGTGGACTTTCGCTTTAGGCGGAAAAATTGATAATCCAGCGGTACTACTTCGCCTACCCATTTAAAACGCTTTTCACGCTGCGGTGTTCTCGCCATTGAGTAAATCAAAACGTTGGGTTTAGTTTGTGCTAATTTATAGGCTCGAGGCCAAGGGTAGATACGAAAATGGCCGCTAATGTCAGCTTGTTTTAAAACTTCTCTTACAAGATCTGTTGCTGGGCCGGTAATTTTATTATCTTTTGAATATTGTAGTGTGCTTTCTTCAGTGACGACAGATAGCGTGTTAGATAATGCTGAGCTACTAGAGAATACGCTTATCAAGGCAATAAATATAAGCTGTTTGACGCTGTTTCTCATGATTTGCTCATCGGTTAAAAATTAAACCAATATTATCGAGTTAGCGCTTGTGATTCAATGCATTATTACAGTGTAAATTTATGAAAATTGACCTTGCCAGTAGCATTAGAAGGCAGTTACTTTCGGTCATTTAGTGTCGCAACACTATCGTAGTCCTCCATATCAATTTGTTTTTCATAGCGTTTGAATTTTTTGACTAAGCTTTTGGGATAGAGGAAATAGCCATCAAATTTACACACTTTTTTGTGTAACACATAGAGTGTTAACGCTGAAATATAAATAATCCAGCCTAATGGAATGTACAAATAAAAGGGAACAGCACTTAACAGCAAAAAATAGGAACTGATGCAGGCTACCAAACAAAGTAATTTGAGTTTAACTTCACCTTCGAAACCGTAAAATTCAAAGTAATCAAACCGATTTAAATACCAATTTCCCTGTTGACCTCCGTTTTGATTGAGGTTCTTTGGTTCTCTCATTGAGCTGTGTCCTTAGTTTGCATGATATGTTGATATGTACCCTGACTTTTGACTGTTTGAAACGCAGTTACCAATTGTTGATGTATATAATCACCTGTTTTCAGACTTAATGCCATATATAGACCCTTTGATATCTCATTAATCGACATGACTGGCTCTATTAGGTCGCAATCGATTTTAGTATTTTGACAAAACTCATCGAGTCGTAAACTATTAATAATAATAAGATCAACACGTTTGTTTAAAAATACGCGTAAATGGGCGCTTGAGTTCGATACAACGGAAACGTTGTTAAATCCATGTGAATTTACAAAATGGTGTATGGCGCCTTGATTGATAACACCGACTCTAAATTTCTTTGCCTGTTCAAGAATTTTTGGATTAATTGAGTTATTAGATTTGAGTCGAAAAAATTTATAGTCGAGAGGGGCAATTTCACCAATCCATTTGAATTTATTTTCTCGTTGTGGCGTTCTAGCCATTGAATAAATCAGAACATTAGGCTGAGTTTGCGCGAGATTATAAGCTCTTGTCCATGGATAGATTTGAAAGTCACCTGTTATATTTGCTTGTTCGAGTACAGCCTTTACAAGCTCTGTTGCAATACCTGTAATTTCATTGCCTTTAGAATATTGCAGGGATCCCTCTTCGGTGACAACTGATAATTGTGCGGCTGATATTGTCATCGAACAACAATAGAATCCGACTAAAATGGGAAGATGCTTTGTCAGAATTTTAATACTTTGTTGAATTTTCATTGATAATCCACCACGTGAGAGCAAATTAAGACTAGTTAGTGAATAGCGCATTTGCAATGTGATGGTATTGTAAAATTGAAGAGTGGCGAATGACATCACCACTCTAGAGAGCGCTATGCGAACAGTTGCTGCTCTAACGATAAGCCTTTAGTTAATTGACGATATTGTAATCCGTGCTGTTGTAACCCTTGAATTAATTCAATATCGAAAGTCGGTGAGTTGAATGCATCATATTTCACAATGAACTCCTGTTTGTTTACCATCTCAATACCTTTAACACCTTGGATTGACGTTAATAATTCAGTAGCCGCCAATTCTGTCGGTTCAAGTAGTAACGTAATACTTTGCTGGTTATTCGCCGCTTGCTGACCGATTTCTTGTTGCGATAAGTTTCCTTGTTCTAACAACAATACGGTTGAACATAAGCGCTCTAGTTCATCGAGGTTATGTGAGCTAATAATAAAGCTCGCATCACCCGATAAATCCATGACCAATTGACGAATATTACGTGCATTAGCTGGATCTAATCCTGCGGTAGGCTCATCAAGCATGACTAATTCAGGGCTACCGATGAGTGCTTGTGCTATGGTCACGCGTTTTCGCATACCGTGGCTGAGTGCGGCAGGGCGCTCATTTAACACATGTGATAATTCAACGCGCTCTAGTACGCGTAAACATTCACTTTGTGCTTCTTTTTTACTAAAGCCTTGGAGTTTAGCGTATAGCTCTAACTGGTGTTTAATCGCAAATCGAGGGTCGAGTTGAGCATCTTGTGGTAGTGCGCCGACGCGACCGACAAGTGCGGTACTTCCTGGTTTTTTCCCAAAAATAGAAACGTCACCAGAGCTTGGTAAATGGTAATTACACAGGATACTAAATAACGTAGTTTTACCCGCGCCATTCGGGCCAACTAATGCCGTTGTTTCACCCACATTCAGTTCAAAACTCACGTCTTTAAGTGCCTGCTTTGAACCAAAAAACTTATTGACGTTTTGACAACTAATTAATGTACTCATAGTGCTTTCCTTGTTAAAACGAATTGCGCTAAGCCAAGGTAGGCAGCGGTTTGAACGAGTGGAATTGTAATTGAAGAATAGTGGAAGCTTGCCATTTGAACGGTATCAGTTAATTGAACACCAGGTATTGCCATAAGCAAATGCTCAAGCACCGATATATGACCAGAGAGCCAGCTGATGATCCCTGTGACTATTGGTAACAAGATAATGGTGAAGACAACACTTAGCTTTGAAGATTGGATCCATGAATTAAACAGTGCCATTAACGCAATAAATGGCAAACAAACGAGTACTAGATTACTGGCGACTAATAGCAGCTGTGGAATAGCAGTTAGTGCTGAACCAGGCTCTCTCCAAACCCCCATCGCAAAGGCAGCAAACATGGTTAACGCAATTAAGATGCTGATAATAATAAGTTGACCAATAAAGCGGCCAAATAGCAATTGATTGCGTGACGTACGTAAAAGCAAGAACCGGATAGTGCCGCGTGTTGCGTCAGACGCCGTTTGATCGGATGTCATTAACACGGCAATGAATGGAAAAATGAATATTGCAAACAACCAATAAACAGCAACTTCTGAATAGGCCCATTGTAAGAGGTAGTCGAGATTCAGTTGGCTTGAAAATACAGTGATGTTGTCACCAAAGCTTTCATTGCCAAGAATGCCAACAGAATAAGAAACAGGGTATTTAAGAATTAAAAACCACACGATGGCAAAGGCTGCTAATAATACGGCGCCACGTTTGGTTAAAAATAATCGAGTGAGCTCAAATTGGCTAATTAGCCAAACCGAACGCATGGCACCTTGTTGAGGCAGTGTAGTTGTGGGTTGCATGGATAATCCTTATAAACAACTTACAGGTTAATACATTGAATTGTTTTATTAGCAACGATAGTACCACTTATTTATTCAATTAAATATCAATGAGTTAATTGAGGGTTGATGAGTGATGTTAGTCATTTATACGAATTATTCATTAAATTTACCGTTATTTATTAGCGAGTTATCCAGCGGCAATTTAATAAAACAATGAATTTTGTTCATTGGATAGTGAAATTAAATCACTATTATTCATTAAACAACTCTCGCTACAATCTTATGCTTTAATCGCATCAATCTTAACTATCAGAAATAGAAGTAATCATTAAATGAATATCATTGAATTTGTATCCAGTAATTTATCGACATTTTTAGCATTAGTTGCAACAGGCATCTTCGCTGGCATCCTTGCTGGTTTGTTAGGTGTTGGTGGTGGCATCGTTATTGTTCCGGTGTTGTTTTTCTTGTTTCAAAGTTTTGGGGGGTCACCGGAGTCAGCCATGTTGGTGGCAACGGCTACATCGTTAGCGACTATAGTGCCGACATCTATTAGTTCGATTCGCTCTCATCATCACAAAGGCAATGTTGATTTTGAATTATTGAAACGCTGGGCGCTATTTATCTTTATTGGCGTACTGGCGGGGAGTTGGTTAGTTACTCGCGTTGAGGGCACATTACTGACGCTATTATTTGGCGTTATTGCGACGTTATCGGCATTAAATATGTTGTTAAGAACCAATAAACCTGCTTTATTTCAACAGCTTCCTAATTCAACTGGACAAAGTTTAATGGCAACGTTAATTGGCTTTTTCAGTGCCATGGTTGGTATTGGTGGTGGTACTATTTCAGTGCCGTTACTGTCGATTTACAATTATCCTACTCACAAAGCGGTTGGGACGGCAGCGGCGATTGGACTCATTATTTCACTGCCCGGTGCGTTAACAATGTTAGCAATAGGTACAACGCCAGTTGATGCGCCTGTGGGTACATTTGGCTTGGTTAATGTTATTGCATTTGCGTGCATTGTGCCGTTAACCGTATTGTTTGCACCTGTTGGTGCGACATTAGCCGCTAAGTTAGATGCAGGGAAGTTAAAGAAGATCTTTGCGGTTGTTTTATTGATAACCGGCGTGCGTATGTTGGGGCAGTTATTCTTATAATCGATATATCGTGTATGGGTTGTTGCAGTACAACCCATACAAATCATTGTCATGCTAGTTCGACAGCTCTTGGCGGATGATTTCAGCACCTGCACTTAACGCATTGAGTTTAGCGGTGGCTACTTCTCGTGGAAGCGGCGCCATACCACAATTGGTACAAGGATAGAGTTTGTCGGCATCAACAAATTCCAGCGCTTTTCTTAACGTGTCAGCAACTTCCTCTGGCGTCTCTATAGTATTTGTAGCGACATCAATTGCACCAACCATGACTTTCTTACCACGAATTAACTCAAGTAAATCAATAGGCACATGAGAGTTGTGACACTCTAGTGAAATAATATCGATACTCGATTGTTGGAGTTTAGGGAAGGCTTCTTCATATTGTCGCCATTCGGTACCTAGCGTTTTCTTCCAATCAGTGTTGGCTTTGATGCCGTAGCCATAGCAAATATGAACGGCCGTTTCGCACTTTAGTCCTTCAATGGCTCGTTCGAGTGTTGCTATGCCCCAGTCATTGACCTCATCAAAGAAGACGTTAAACGCAGGTTCGTCAAATTGAATAATATCAACACCTGCCGCTTCGAGTTCTTTCGCTTCTTGGTTAAGAATAATCGCGAATTCCCAGGCCAGTTTTTCACGACTCTTGTAATGGTCATCATACAAGGTATCTATCATGGTCATCGGACCCGGAAGTGCCCATTTAATTGGTTTATCAGTTTGTTGGCGTAAGAACTTTGCATCTTCGACAAATACTGACTTTTGGCGGCTAACCGCACCGACAACTGTTGGCACGCTAGCATCGTAGCGATCTCTAATCTTAACTGTTTTTCGTTGTTCAAAGTCAACACCATTGAGGTGTTCAATAAAAGTCGTCACAAAGTGTTGGCGTGTTTGTTCCCCATCACTGACAATATCAGTGCCGGCTTGTTGTTGGTCATGTAAAGACAAACGTAATGCGTCTTTTTTGCCATCGATGAGTTCATCGCCTGCTAATTTCCATGGTGACCATAGTGTTTCTGGCTCAGCCAACCAAGAAGGTTTTGGCAAACTACCTGCTGTTGAGGTCGGTAATAATTTTTTCATAGTGAATAGTGTCTTATCTTTTAATGTTAGGCGAAATTAGCTGACCACTGTTCCAGCACAGTTTGGTATGGCTTAATAAATTGTTCTTCGGCACGTTTACCTTGTTCAATGGCTAATTGGCTACGTTCTTCTCGGTCATAAACGATTTGTGTTAATGAATGATCCAAGTTCTTTAAATTGGGCTGATAGCACTTTCCAGCGGTTGCATTGGCGTTATAAATTTCAGGACGATAAATTTTTTGAAAAGTGCCCATGGTGCTAATAGTGCTGATGAGTTCAAGGTTTGTGTAGTCAGCTAACAGGTCGCCAAAGAAATAGAAAGCAAATGGGGCAACACTATTTGGCGGCATGAAATAGCGCACCTGTAATCCCATTTTTTTGAAATACTGTTCAGTTAGTGATGACTCGTTTGGTGAGTATTCCACACCCAATACCGGGTGCTCGTTCTCTGTGCGGCGATAGATTTTATTGTCGGATACGCTGAGGCATATTACTGGAGGCTTATTGAAATTCTCTTTATAAGTCGAAGAGTTAACAAAATTCTGAAAAAGCTTTCCATGGAGATCACCAAAATTATTTGGAATGCTAAACGTCGCCTGATCTTTATTGTGATCTAATAGTAAAACACTGAAATCATAATCTCTCACATAAGAAGAAAAGTTATTACCAACAATGCCTTCAATATGCTTGTTTGTTTTGTGATCGATGATGTTGGTTTTTAATATTTCAATGGATGGAAACGCTTTGTCGCCACCCTCAATATCCATTTCAACAGAAATGATATCAAGTTCTACGCAATAGCGATCGCCATTAGGATTATCCCAATGAGCCATTGCATTAAAACTATTGTTAATCATCTTTAAGGTTTTACGCAGGTTTGCTTGGCGGCTAGTACCACGAGCCAAGTTGGCAAAGTTAGTGGTTATGCGCGTGCTGTCTGATGGTTGATAGTTTTCATCGAAACAAATGTTTTTGATGTTAAATGTAAAGTCTTTATTCATGGTGATCTGATTTCCTGTTTCCGGCGTTATTTGCTGACTTATTCAGTAAATAACGAGTGCAGCTAGTGGCGGTTAACTGCTGTATTGTTTAGCGTTAATGGTGATTTATACGTGGTTCATTACATGAATAAAATTGATTTTACTTCATCGAATCATGAACTTTGTTCATGTAACGGTTGCTGATTACTTTATTTGATTGATTTTGTTTTTTTTAGGCCGTTATACTGCACAGCAATCACCCTGATATAACAGAAATGAAAGGAAGCAAGATGATTACAATTCGCGAAACCACAATAGAAGCATTCAGATGCTATACCCAAGTTACATGAAGATGCTCGATTTCAGCAAGTCGAGAAGCGCGCCAAATACTAGGCATAAGATGTGTCGTTAAGTCATTCTTAATAAATATCTTATAACGACGTAGTTGGTCGCTTATCGCCTTGCCCGAAGGGAGTTCGGGTAGAAAACGACTACCGCGTTATGATTCATAATCAGGGAATAACCATTAATTACAAATCATGCCTTGTATTCGATTCCTACCCGAACTCTGAAACATGCATCTTCAAGTGACTTGGGTATCTTTATAATTTTATTATCGCCATTAGCGAATTTCATAACCAACGTCATCTTGTTGAAACAACACGAGATGAAGTGAAGCAGTCAGGTTTTGAAGGTAATTCTAAATTTGGTGTTTTGTTAGCCGAAGTAGATGGTGATATTGCTGGATACTGTACTCATACCCGTTGCCAATGAAAGCGCTCGGTTTCAGCAAGACGAGAAGCGCGCCAAATACAAGGCATAGGATATGTTGTTAAGTCATTCTTAACCAAGATCTTATAACGACGTAGTTGGTCGCTTATCGCCTTGCCCAAAGGGAGCTCGGGTAGAAAACGACTACTGCGTTATGATTATAATCAGGAATAACCATTAATTAGAAATCATGCCTTGTATTCGATTCCTACCCGAGCTCTGAAACAAGCGTCTTCACTGGTAACGGGTATTTACTTGGAACTATTCTATTTGGCGTGGCGTTACTTATATGAATTTAGATGATTTATTTGTTTGGGATAAATACCGAAGTCAACGCGTTGGTCAGCGGTTAATGTCTAAGCTCAGTGAGGTTTGTGTTGCTGGTGGCGCTAACCGCATTCGTTGGGAAGTAGAAAAAGACAACACGCGTGCTATCAATTTCTACCACAAACTGGGCGCCCAAGTGGATATTAAAGGTATGTGCCGTTGGGATGTTTAGTTAACTCAATCTACCCTTGCCACGCATAGCTAAATTTAGCAAAAAAGGTGCGGCGATCTCGATGCAACGAATTGTCGTCTGCAGGTTGATAACCACCATCAGAATAACCAACATAAATTAACGACTGTGGATTTACTTTATAGGTATAAAGCAATTGGGTAGAAAAATTTCGTGTTTTAGCTAGATAATCATTCTCAGTATCGTTGTCATGATTCGCTTTGTACAGCAAAGGGTTTCGTTTGATATCTGAGTATTGAACAATGAGTTTTAGCTGATTTTTTTGATCAAACTGATACGCAAAATTAAGATTGCTTTTGCTAGCACGATATAGCTGACCTGAGGCGATTTTTTTGTTTTTATCGTCAATAACGACATGGGTTTCATCAACATCTAATTGGTTGAAATAGTTGTTAAAGGTAACGGCAAGGTGCTCGTTATATTGGTAATTAATTGTACTGTGTAAATAAAACTGAGTACCTAGCTGCGCGTTCGCATAATCGAGCTGTTTACCAATACGGGTAAAAAATTGTAGTTTTAGTGCTGACAGCGGCGTAATGCTTGAATAGCTCACAAACTGAGTGTTGTTGTATATCTCGCCACCATTGCGGTTAAATTGATTGTCATGCCGAGTTTCGTTATTCATGAAACCAAAATTTGCGAATGATTGCATTTTACCGTTAGCAAAGCCGCGGATATCTATGTTGTGACCAAGTTTTTCACCTGCTTGGTTTTGAGAATACTGGATGTTGCTGAAAAAACCATAGCGATTGACAAAGTCCTCTTTATTATCATCGTTGTAATACGTTCTGCCACCGCCCAATTGCAGCTGTTTATAATCAACTTGCCCAATGAAACCTAGATCTGCACGAAAGTCGGTACCGATATCTTGGTAGCCTGCATAATAGTTGTAATCCTTTTGCGAATGACTGTAATAGACATCAATGGCATGATCTTTTTGTTGTGTCTCTACGTCGAAGCCTTCCCTGACGATGGCGCTGTTGTTGCTGTCAGAAAATGCGACCTGATATTGCAGACTACTTTGCTTATTAAACCAATGATTACCATCACCACTAACAACGGTATTGCTATAGCCGTCAGCTTGTCGACGACTTACAAGTAAGCCTATGTTGTTGCGATTACCCATGTCGTTTTTGTAACGAATAAGGGCGTTTTGGCTGCTTAAATCGCCATTATTTTCAGTCAAAGTAATATTGCGAGAGCCTTGAGCTGAAGGGAGTAGAAAGTTAGTTTGTTGATCTTTAGCGTTGAGGATACCGTAGGTGTGTTGCCCTAATTGGCCGGTGAGCTTTACGCCATAGTCTGGCTGATTAATGTTTCGCGTATGTACGAGATTGAGACGACTCGTTTTAAAGTTATCGGCACCGTCGAGGAAAAAAGGGCGTTTCTCACGCGTATAAAGCGCAAAACTGGTATTGATGTCTAAATCGGTTGAGTCTGCTTCAACTTGTGAGAAATCAGGGTTTAATGTGGCATTTAATACGCTATTTTGCGTGATCCCCCAGCGTAAATCTAATCCTAAATCCTGCTCTGTTTTTCCATTTGACCATGGGTCATTTGAGGTTGGCTTACTATCGCTGCGCTTAATTGTTGCTGTCGGGGTGACTTGAATATTGTTGCCTGACTTTATGCCCTCAAAGCCATTAAGTTTGTTGTAAAGGCATAAAGAACACGTTGAATCACGATTAGATTGATAGCTGCCAAATTGGCGGCGAACTTCGCGTGGTTGATTGCGCCATAAAGTAAAGCCCCATTGTTGAGTGTCTTGATTGTCTTTAAAGCGTAGTGCTTTAAATGGAATGCTAATTTCAGCTACCCAGCCGTCATCTGTGACTTGTGCGGCGCTATACCAGATGGCATCCCACGCGTCATCTTCACGCCAACCATTATCGTCATTGATGCGTTCATCTGATTGGGCACCTTTAGGATTAACAAAGAATAAATAGCCACTACGTTCGTCATTAAAGGTATCGAGAATAATCCCCATGTTGTCGTCACGCCAAATTTTATCGTGATCTCGCAGTGCGCCTCTAATTTTCTCAGGATATTTATCATAAGCAATCATTGCGATATGTAAGGATTCGCCGTCTTGATAGATATATCCTGTCGTTTTAACTTTTGCCGCAACACCGTTGCCTGGTTGATTTTCATAAGCCAATTCAACTTTAGTGGCTAATTTCCACATTGGTTCATCGAGTTTTCCGTCTATAGTCGGGGGTGTAGATTGCTTACTTAATTGATAAGACGCAGCGGCCATTACTGTTGTTGGCACAATGAATAAAAAGGCGATCACTGTTTGCAGTAAGTTGGTTAATCGTTTTCGAAGTAATTCGTTACGGGTGATACTTAATAAATAGTTCATAGGTGTTCCACGTATTCCTTGTTTGTCATGGCGTCATTCTTGGCTGGGCGAGGGATAAAGTCGTGGTGAAGCGGTGAAAAAAGGTGAAGAACTTGGGATTTTTGCCAAAATTGAGTGAAATTTATCCGTTTGATTAGCTGTTGACGGGTTTTTCTTTGCCATGGATAATAAAATCCGTTTTTTAATTAAAAGTTAAATCAATGCGATATATCCATGTTCAAGACATAGTGGTTGATAGCCAGCTTCCTTTAATTATTATTGAGGGTAATGAGATATCACTTGAACCTAAACAGCATGCGTTGCTGCTGTTATTTATCGAACATGCCAATCAAGTTGTCAGCCGTGATCAGATAATTAACGAAGTTAATCAAGGAATTATTGTTAGTGATAATGCCGTTAATAAAATGGTGGCTAATTTACGTCAGTTATTAAAAGATAATCCTAAGTCGCCACAGTTTATTAAAACAATACCAAAACAGGGTTACTGCTTTATTGCCTCTTGCGCAAGACAAGAAAGTTTAGTGACCAGTGGTCAAAAGACAGATAGACCTGCTGCGTCGCCTCTTTCATTAATGGTTATCTCGTTATCTGCGATATTTATTGTTGGGCTAGCTATTTGGTTGATGTTATCGACAACAAGTGAACCTAAAACATTCTCCAGCATGCAATTACAACCGTTAACTCGTCATTCTGGCGTTGAATTTTCGCCTGTTGTATCACCTGATAAACAGTTATTGGCATATACGCGTAATGATCCACATAATGACATTGCTCAGCTTTGGATCCGTCATCTTGATGGTTCAGAAAAAGAAACCTTAGTGCAAGATATTGTTATTTCGTCTGAAATGACGTGGTCGAGCGACAGCAAGCAGCTAGTTTTTACCGATTATCCTAAACAGACCTGTCAATTATTACGTTTTACCGTTGGCCACAGCAGTGAGCAAGTTGAATCTATGGGCAAGTGTGACGCGTTGTACGTGTCACACCTGCAATTTGTCGAAGACGATAACGCAATAATTTACACCGCTAGACAAGTCGGTTTCGATCCTATTCAGATTTATCGATATTCGTTAAGTGATAAAAGCAGGGTGCTAATTAAGCAGCCAGATCCCACCGGCAGTGGTAATTATGGATTCGATATCTCAAGTGACGGCAATAAAATGTTAATTTTGTCAGCCGATGAAGGAAGCTGCCATACATCAATGTATGTATTAAATTTGATAACCAATACATTGGAAAATAAAGGCCGCTGGTCACGCTTTATCAATCGCGCTATTTGGCACCATGATGGTGAGAGTGTTATCAATACAACGAATGAATATTCCCATGAAATAGTGCAAAGTAGACTCGATGGCACGATGATATCAACAATGGTGAGCACGTCTAATCGCGTGGCAGATAATTTCTCTCGTTTCCCAAATGGCCGTGATTATTACTTTACGTCCTTTCAAATGAACAATGATAATGAGCTAATTAATATCGATGATGGCTCAGTGAAACGTACTTTTAACTCCGCGGTGTATGACAAAATTCCAACCTTTGCACACAAATCTAATCAGTGGTTTTTCTTGTCTAAACGCAATGGGCCATCGCAGATTTTCTTAGGCGATGAAACAACAAAACAATTGCAACAAATTACGCATTACGAGACGGAGCCGCAAATTAGTGATCTCGACGTATCGCCGGATGGCAAAACGTTGTTGATTGGTGGGCGCAAACAAATCGAGTTAATAACGCTAGCAAATAACGCAGTTGAAACGATTAATGTTGAAGAAGGGTTTGCCATATCAACAGGTTGGCTTTCAGATAATCGATTGGCGGTTTCTATTTTGGTCAATGGTCAGCCACAGTTGCGATATTACCACCTTGACGCTAAATCATTTTCAAAGGCAAATGAGCGCTGGCAAGGTGCCTTTAATGACTCAAAAGGCAACCGATTATTTTTTGTCGAACAGGGTACTAAAGAGATTTACCAGTGGTTTGAAGAGGAAGAGGTTGCTCGCACCACAAACGTAAAGCTTGAATGGGCGTTTGGAAATGGCGTCGATGCTAAAATCGATGGTGATACCTTGATTTATCGCAAGCAGAATGGGGCTGAAAGCGAAATGTTTGCGCGCTCACTAACTAGCGGCGAAGAGAGATCACTAGGAAAGTGGTTCTACATCGCCGGATTTGATTTTGCCGATAATCAGCTATTAGTCAGTTTTGAACAAGGTCGCAGTGGCGATATTTTAAAAACAGACTTTCAGTAAACTATTCTTCAACCTAGATTCAGCAGTTGGCGGGAAATAAGAGTGTAGCTATCTGATTTGATTAGCGTAATGAAAAAATGTGGTGTCGCCTTATTGGTGACGAGTCATTTTTTCATATAGCAAGGCGAATCAAGGATCTGCACTATTATTCGTGTTTCAACTGCTGGATTTAGGTTCAAGTATGTGCTGCTGTAGTTTTGCTCTTAATTCTTCTGTTAGTGGCACACTCTTCTTGTCGTTATGACAGTAATGGATCATGGCGGCCTTACCGCTAGCGGTTTTAATACCGTTTTGCCAACATTCTTGATAGATATCGAAAGAACTATTGCCGATACGTGTAATAAAGGTTTTGATTTCTACATCGCTGCCAAAATGGGTTTCTGCATGATAGCTGACGCTAATGCCACCGAGCATTAGTTTCCAATTATTGACGTCTAAATCTGGCGTGAAGAACATAAAAATAGGATCGCGACCAGACTCAAACCACATCGGAAAAACGGTATTGTTAATATGACCTAGGGCATCAGTTTCTAAAAATCGCGGTGTAATGGTTAATGAAAACATAGTGTCATCCTAAACAGTTGTTTAAATATAATGGCGCCAATCTATCAAAAATATTCCAGTTATAATACGTTTAACGATAGAATCAATTAATCTAACGAGCCTAACAAGAACATCATTTTGCCGATATTATCTCAATTGCTAATACAACTCTCTCAAGAATTTGCTACGACTAATGGCCGTCAGTTGGTGGTACTTAGTGGTGACGAACGTTGGGGCTGTAAGCTTGTTAATGATGTGGTGAACGACGACAACACGCTGTGGTTGGGCGGGGGCAATGATGATGCGATTGAAATGCAAAAAGCGCACTTGAGCTTAGGACGTGAATATCAGAGCGTAGTGTTTAATGTTTTTAGTGGCTTTCACCCTGATGCGTTTGGGCAGGCTATTGGGGCGCTAAATGGCGGCGGCGTGTGTTATCTCGTTGTTCCTCATTGGCAAGAATGGCACGCATTTAATGATCCAGATTACTTACGTTATGTGGCCTCACAGGAAGAGATAACGTCAGTAAATCACTATTTTGTTGCGCGATTACAGCGGGAAATACTATCGGATAACGACGCCATTATTATTGAGCAACGTAATCCACAACCATTGTCGTGGAGCACTCCAACGATTGCTAAAACACAAGATGTGCCGATGCCGCTGGCCACCAATGATCAAGCTGAATGTGTTAATCAAATAATCAATGTCGCTAAAGGTCATCGCAATCGACCGCTAGTCATTAATGCTGATCGTGGCCGTGGAAAGTCAAGCGCGCTGGGGATTGCCGCAGCCCAACTCTTACAAGACTCGTTAGCACACATCATCATTACTGCGCCCAAGGCAGCAGCCCTTGATAGCGTATTTTTCCATGCGATGCGCCTTCTTGATGGTAGCACGAGAATTCAAAATACCCTGCGCTGGAATGATAAGTCCTTGAGTTTTGTTGCCCCTGATGAACTTGTTCAAACTTTGCCAATAGCCGATTTAGTGATGGTGGATGAGGCAGCCGCGATTCCCGCGCCAATGCTCAGTAACTTAGCGCGTCATTATTCAAGGCTGGTTTTTTCGACCACCATTCACGGTTATGAAGGCACTGGACGAGGGTTCGTACTTAAGTTCTTAGCAGAGCTTGCACAAATATCGCCGCAAATGCGTCGTTGTCAGCTTAATCAACCGATACGTTGGCAAGAAAACGACTCTGTCGAGCGGCTAAGTAATCGTTTATTGGGATTAAATGCCAAAGCTGTGAACTTAAGTTCATATTATGATTTTGATAAAGAAAGCATTAATTACCAATGGCTTACTCAACTTGAGTTATCTCAAGACAATAACTTGCTAGAGCAATTGTTTGGCTTATTGGTACTTGCGCATTATCAAACGTCACCGTCAGACTTTAGGCAACTATTAGATGCGCCTAATCTTCACATTTTAGTGGCTAAGTATGATGGTAATGTCGTTGGCGCATCATTGATTTTACGCGAAGGAGAGCTCTGCGATGATCTTGCCACACAAATATCGCTAGGAAAGCGTCGTCTGCGAGGGCACCTATTACCGCAATCGCTATTAGGGCAGTTAGGTATTGAATCTGCTGGTGGTTATAAATATGGGCGAGTGATGCGAATCGCGGTGCATCCGCAGTGGCAACATTCAGGCATTGGGACTCAATTAGATAATCACACGACCAAATGGGCACAGTCTCAAGATCTTGATGTTTTAGGTTCTAGTTTTGGCGCGACTGCTCAGCTTACTCAGTTTTGGATTCATCAGGGATATACACCTGTTCGTCTTGGTTTTAGTCGAGATAGTGCTAGCGGTACTCACTCTTTGATGGTGTTAAAGGCTATTAATCCGCAAGTAATATCGATAATTGATATGGCGAATACACAATTTTCTCAGGCGCTTAGATATGATTTGGCGGATGCTCATCGCGAGTTATCTAGTCAATTGGTCGTAAAACTGATGGCTACATGTAAAGATTTTGCGACACTTGGTGGATTTGAACGCAAAAATATCGATTATTATGTGCGTGGTAATCGACCTGTTGAGCAGGTTAACGCTATGATTGAAAAAGGAATTTGGAGTGAGCCTGCCAAACTTAGTCAGCTAGCTAATAATGAACGACAGCTAGTCATAAAACGAATATTACAACGTCATTCATGGTCTCATTTGAGCAAAAGTCTTAAGTTAACTGGTAAAAAAGCAGCTCAGCAGGCATTACGTCAAGCAATAAGCTCTTGGCATCAGCTTATTTAAAAACAACCACTTGCTAATCTTCTTCATCAAATCACAAATATAACTTGCACTAAGTTTCAAACGGTTGTTTAATTCTCTTCAGGTTAAAGAATCTAACGTATAGTTGACGTACACGTAAACTTTCTGGCAGACTCATAGCTAATAAACAATCAATCTTCGACTGAGCAAGCGAAGTATTGTCTCGATAATCGACCGTCAAAGTAACGGTGGTTACACAGAAAAATTAAAGCAATAGTAAAAGAATAATAGCGATAGGAGCAGAGTATGGAACGTGAATCGATGGAGTTTGACGTCGTCATCGTTGGTGGTGGTCCCGCAGGACTATCAGCCGCGTGTCGTCTAATGCAAGCAGCAAAAGAGAAAGAACAAGAAATTACTGTTTGTGTTGTAGAAAAAGGCTCAGAAGTTGGCGCTCATATTCTCTCTGGCGCGGTATTTGAACCCAAAGCACTCAATGAGTTATTCCCAAATTGGAAAGAGTTAGGCGCACCACTTAATACTGAAGTGGTTGGCGATGACATCTTTATGTTTGGTAGTGAAACCAAAGCGACTAAAGTACCTAACATGTTTGTGCCTAAAACGATGCACAACGAAGGCAACTACATTATAAGCTTGGGTAACTTGTGTCGCTGGTTAGGTGAGCAAGCTGAACAGCTTGGTGTTGAGATCTTCCCAGGCTTTGCTGCTGCTGAAACTGTTTATAATGACGATGGGTCAGTTAAAGGTATTTTAATTGGCGACATGGGCATTAGCGAAAGTGGCGAGCAAAAAGATTCGTATATGCCGGGCATGGAACTACACGCTAAATACACTTTGTTTGCTGAAGGTTGTCGTGGACACCTAGGAAAAGAGCTACAAGAGCGCTTTGATCTTAATGAAGGCCGTAGTCCACAACATTATGGACTAGGCATTAAAGAGCTTTGGACGATTCCTAGCGATCAACACCAACAAGGTAAAGTGGTTCATACCGCAGGCTGGCCGTTAGACAATGGCGCGACAGGTGGCGGCTTTTTGTATCACATTGAAGATAACCAAGTTGTTTGTGGTTTGATTGTTGATTTGAATTACTCGAACCCTTATTTAAGCCCATTTGATGAATTCCAACGCTATAAACATCATCCTGAAATTGCTAAATACCTAGATGGTGGTACGCGTGTTTCTTATGGTGCACGTGCTATCGCAAAAGGCGGCTTAAACTCGTTATCTAAAATGAGCTTCCCAGGTGGCTTATTAATTGGTTGTGACGCTGGTACGCTAAACTTTGCGAAAATTAAAGGCTCTCACACGGCAATGAAATCAGGCATGATTGCTGCCGATGTGATTGTAGAAGAGTTAGCAAAAGGTGAAGAAGCGGCTTGTGAATTGTCTCAATATGCCGCTGCATTTGAATCATCGTGGTTATACGAAGAATTATTTAGCTCACGTAACTTTGGTGCTGCTATGCATAAATTCGGTACTACCTTGGGTGGTGCTTACAACATGGTTGACCAAAACATCTTCGGCGGTAAACTGCCATTTAACATCAAAGATGAAAGCTTGGATCACGCACAGCTTAAGCTGGCGAGTGAGTCTCAAGAGATTAACTATCCAAAACCGGATGGCAAACTGAGCTTTGATAAGTTGTCTTCGGTGTTCTTATCAAACACTAATCATGAAGAAGATCAACGTTGTCACTTAACGCTAAAAGACGCTTCAATTCCTCTAACCGTTAATATGGAAAAATGGGCTGAGCCAGCTCAACGTTATTGTCCTGCTGGCGTTTATGAAATCATTGAAGATAATGGTGAACAACGCTTCCAAATCAATGGTCAAAACTGTGTTCACTGTAAAACCTGTGATATTAAAGATCCGAGCCAAAATATCACTTGGGTTACGCCTGAAGGCGCTGGTGGTCCCAACTATCCAAACATGTAGTTATTATTAACTTATTGGTGATGTATACCCAAGCCACTTGAAGATGCCTGTTTCAGAGTTCGGGTAGGAATCGAATACAAGGCATGATTTGTAATTAATGGTT
>OJBM01000142.1_pt1 | contig 32855 bp, 27 predicted proteins | sample 1591061 | NCBI WGS metagenome assembly OJBM01 (sample SAMN05416872, study PRJEB24817) | seawater metagenome | isolation source: Sea water | place: Canada:Atlantic | collected 2013-11
GTCATTGATGGATATTTTATCCCATCAAGGTGTACAAAATCATTAGGCCACATCAATCACCGCCCTCAAAGAACTAATTTCAGTTCCCCTTAACTTTCCATTTTGTTGTTAATGTCCATTAAAAACCCCGAGAATACTTGTGTGAAGGGAGCAATATTTTAAAATATGCTTGTTCTGAAGTTTGGGTGGATTTTGTATTTTCCCGTGAGAAAATTACAAAACCTCACCCAGCCCCTTTAAGTTTTTACTTAATGCTGTGCAATTAGCTCCATCATTTTATGGGCGGTCTCTTGTCCTGAGTTTTGATTTTGTCCGGTAACAAAACGCTGCTCACTATCTATGGTGACATGGGTGGCTAAGAAATCACGGAATTTTGTATTGGATTCAAATATGGCTCCCGCTTTTTTTAGCTCGGTTTCAGGGTGATATGGGGTATAGGTGATATGCAATTCTTTTATTTGTTTGTCGGTAACACCAGACATACGTCTGCCTTTAATGAGCAGATCGCCATTTTTATCTTTTGCTTGAATAAACCCTAAGGCACCGTGGCACACTGATCCAAAAATTGGGTTTTTGGCATAGTAGGCTTCGCTAACTTTTTGTCCTAATACGATTGATGCGCCAAGGTCATAAGCAGCCCCCCAACCACCGGCCATAAAGATGGCGTCGTATTGAGTGAAATCCACATTATCTATGAGCAGCGAATTTTTCACTTTGGCTTTAAATTGCTCGTCTTGCAGATAACGATCATCTTGCGGTGTTTTTACCATATATAAGAAAGACATGGGGTCTACGGGAATTTTCCCACCTTTAATACTGGCCACATCCACGCTCATGCCGGCATCTAAAAACCGGTAGTAAGGCACGGTCATTTCAGAAGCAAATACGCCGGTTTTTTTACCTGTGGTTTGGCCCACTTCATTTAATACAGAGTGGCTGGTGGTGATAATCAGGGCTTTCTTACCGGGCAGTTGAATGTTTTCTGCGACGTAATCAGGATGCAAGCCTGCCTTGTGTAAGATAAATGGCATAGCGATTAATATGCAGCCAATGCTAATGGCGATGATGGATAGGGTAATGATGACTTTCATAAAGTACCTTGAATATAAAGTGTGGATGAAGGTTATGGAGTATTAAACAGGAGCATAAACGTCGTAGGTATGTACGTAAATTATCGACAAATGCGTAATATATGTGCAAATATGCGCAGATGGATTGGAGTCATTTAGAGTATTTTCTTGCAGTTGCTCGTGCAGGATCGTTAAGCGCGGCCGCTAAGCGGTTGAATGTTAGGCATTCAACTGTGGCTAGACGTTTAGATAAACTAGAGCAAGAGCTGCAAATTCGATTGTTTGATCGTCTTAGCAGGGGCTATCGCTTAACTGAGCATGGCTTGGCGTTACAGCAGCAAGCCATGAAAGTCGAGGGCCAGTTTAACCAGATCAACCGCTTGTTTAGTGGTCGCGAAGGGGAGCTAAGTGGCAGCCTTAAAATAACAAAACCCAGTGGTGGTGTGCTGAATATGGCCAGTATGCTGACGCAGTTTCACCGCTTGCACCCCAATATAGATATACACCTTACCGCTAGTTCTGCACTAAGTGATTTAACCAGCATGGAAGCCGATGTGGCTTTACGGTTTACCGAGCATCCTCCACAAAATATGATTGCCCGAAAACTAGGGGCCATACCGTTTTACTTATACGCCAGCCAAGATTACTTGAATCATGTGGGTAGCCAGGATCCAAGCCAATGGGAATGGTTAATATGGCAGGAGCCGGGAAACGATTTAGATGTAGAAGAGACCCTTAAAGAAAAATACCCCAACGTAAAAATCATATTACGTTCAAATAGTAATAATGAAATTTATCAGGCTGTGTGTGCGGGTATGGGTGTGAGTCTGTTAACACCACTACGATTACCCAAAGAGCATAAATTAGTAAGGTTGTTACCCGCGCAATATCAAGTGCGTATTAACTTATGGCTATTAAGCCACCCCGATTTACGTAATCGTGCACGGGTAAATGTGTTTAAAGATTTCATAATTGAGCAAATACAGTGTTTATTTGAAACCAATAACCTTCAGTAGTGGAAGTTAAATAGTCACTATAATGTGAAAAGTCTTGCTCAAGGTGCAATATACCTTTCACTTTAAGTTCGTAAAAATCGACCTAAACAATTCTGAGACCTATCATTTTATTGACCTTTCAATCATAACCAGCTTCAAATACTTATCATGGTCTGAAGGCTTCGATATCTAAATAAACAGAGTCACACAATATGACTCTGCCTAACCTCTAGCCCCATTCACCCATTACAAGATGGCCCAGCCTCCGCTGCATTAACTGAATCCAATAGACGTTGAATCATGGCATTACGAGCGGCGATAGTATTAATGCCCAGCACCACGTTTAATTTTTCGCCGCTACCGACTGCTGTTAGTGTGGTTTTACCAACGGTGGGGTCAAAACTGATAGGGTCGTATCGGTATTCACTTTCTTCAAGTCCAGCGTCTAGTTGATCAACATCCACGTAAGATTGAACCGTATCCATCTCCAGTGTATCGGGCTCTAGCAATACCAGCGCCGCCACAATGTCCCATAAACGAATAACCACATCTAATGCGAAGTCGCCACTTGGGCTGCCGTCAAAGCCAGGGAAATCGCCTCCTTCAAATTCACGAATGGCTGAAAATAGTTTAGAGGTATAGCAGGCTTCAGGTGTGCCATTTTTGGTAGCCAGTTCACCAATGCTGGCCGACTCCAATTTTGCCAAATCTGTTGAGTTGGTGGGTACTAAATAACTTTCAATATTTTTTTCTGCCAGTAAATCAAATGATATTTTGGCACTTAACGGGTCTAACAATATATTAAATTCTTGATCGGTACTGAAGTCACTAAGGAACCCAAAACTTGGGTGTGAAAAAATATTGCCGCCTTTATTATGGGCCCGTTCATTTTCTTCGGTAAACGGTTGCTCTCCTTCAAAGCCACCGCCCATCATAATAACTTTATCAATGTTGGCTAATTGAGCGTCACTGGCTTTTGATAATACTCGGGCAAAGGTGGTGAGTTTGCCAGTATTTAAGATAACCGCATTTTCTAATGTATTTAGCTTTTCTAATATAATGTCTTCCGCCATTTCAAATTCAAACGACATACCTTTGTTAGCGGTGTAGTGATAATTATCTTGGCTTGCCCGTGGAATTAAATGGTCGGTACCATAAAGAGTAGAGCCATTGTCACGCCAAGGTCCGGGAACATATTGTCCATATAAGTTAATGCCCATGACATTGCGGCGCTCTAAATTCCAGGTGTCATTATTGTTAGAGTTTGGTAATTGATAATCGACTACGCCATTCACCACGGCCGTTTCATTGGTGACCGCTGTATTATCAGCCTTTATGCCGTTGGCACCATAGTGAATTTCTTCTGGAGAAAAGTATGCTCCACGAATAACCTGAGTTTCATTGTTGCCTAGCCATTCTAGAATGTTGTAAACCGTATTGGCACCGTGTGCCACGGTATTAAATGAATCTTCAACCACAGCAAGTTCAACGGTGTAGCGAGGATCTTTTGCCACTAACATTAAAGCCACGGCATCATCAAAATTATTAAAGTCACCAATCCAAATAATGGGCTGCGCGGTATCGAGTTTACTTGCCGTAAATACTTCTTCTGTATCGCTGTCACTGCCACAGCCAGATAATAGCGCCATGGATGTCACGCTGGCACATGCCATTTTACAAAACTTCGAATACAACATTAAAATAAATCCTTTCAAGATTTTTACAAAGATTAAGGAGCAGAGCAATTGCCGTGCCTAAACTTGACCAGATGGAAAGTTTTAATATAAAGCCTTATTGATGAATAAGATATTGTAATTATTTTTAAGGCATTAAATTTAAAAGTTTCTTTCTTGAAAATAGGCTCCCGTGTCACGCAATACACAATTTAATGGCCCAATAAAAATATAGTTGCACTAATATTTAGTTAAAAAGTACTGGTTTTATATGAACCATAAGTAAACATTTAATTCATAAATGTTTACTATCTAGTTGTTTATATTTTTTAACGATGGAGTGAGTGAAATGTAAAGAGTGCCAATAACGGGTTTGTGCCATTAACAAGTGCGAATATCTTACGGGGTGCTGTATTACGGTGCTTTTCCAGTAACGATATCTAACTTAATGCTTTTAATAGAATGTTATTGGAATTAACAGTTCGACTTCATGTGGCTGTTAAAATTTATTTTGTCAGTCTTTTGTGTGAGTTATTTTGTTTAATAATATTAGTTAAGTGTATTTTTATAATTCCCTTCTAAATTTCATCAGTCTTTTGTTTGAATTATTCCCTTAAAATAATTTTGTAACGAATTTGTCATAGTTCTTGCTCATCTTTAATTTAGTTAACCAGTTGGACAAGAAGTTATATGAGCCTTTTTAATCAGTGTATAAAAAAAGTGACGTTTTACTCGTCGCTTATCATTACCTTAAGCGCTTGCGGCGCGGATAGTGAGTTAAATAATGATGTGCAGCCTAAAGATATAGAATCAAGTAGTGAGACTAGCCATGTTCAATTGCGAGTCATGGAAACCACAGACCTGCACGCTAATATCATGAATTATAATTATTATAACAGCAGGGTGGATGATTCTGTTGGGTTGGTAAAAACCGCAAGCCTTATTCAAGCGGCTCGCAACGAAGTACAAAACAGTGTGCTGGTAGACAATGGCGACTTACTGCAAGGCAGTCCCTTGGGTGATTATGTGGCTAAGGTAAAAGGCTTGGCAGAAAATGAAACGCACCCTATTTATAAAGCCATGAATTTATTAGATTACGATGTGGCCAATATTGGTAATCATGAATTTAATTTTGGCCTGCCCTTTTTAAATCAAGCCATTGATGATGCAAATTTCTCATACATTTCTGCCAATGTCTTTATTGATGATAGCGATAATGATGAAACGAACGACATTCCTTATTTTACACCGTATCTATTAAAACAAAAAAATGTAATTGATAACGCCGGTAATGTTCAGCAAATAACCATTGGCTATATTGGATTTGTGCCTCCACAAGTTATGCAGTGGGATAAAGCGAATGTAGCGACTCATATAAAAGTAAAAGACATGGTTGATGTGGCTAACCAGTATGTGCCAACAATGAAAGCACAAGGAGCCGATATTATTATCGCCATTCCTCATTCTGGTTTAGTAACGGCTGAGCGCGTAGGAGGGGAAGAAAATGCTAGCTATTACCTTTCTCAAGTTGATGGCATTGATGTCATTTTATTTGGTCATGCACATCGAAATTTTCCGGGGGATGCTTTTTATGAAGGGTTAGCCGGTGTTGATAACGTAAAAGGCACCATCAATGGCGTGCCCGCAGTTATGCCTGGTTATTGGGGGAAATATCTAGGGTATATTGATTTAAGTTTAGAAAAAAATACTCAGGGTGTTTGGTCGGTGGTGGACAGCGAATCGGTTTTAAAGCCAATTTCCCACACCCATGCTGACTACTCTGTCACGTCTTTAGTTGAATCTCATGTGGGGATTGAGGAAGCCGTTAAAAGTGATCATCAGCAGGTTAGTGCCTGGGTAAGTGAACCGTTTGCAAAAATCTCACAACCTATTAATAGCTTTTTTGCGTTAGTTCAAGACGATCCTTCTATTCAGGTGGTAACCGATGCCCAAGCTTGGTATGCGCAGAGTATTGTAAAAGGCACAGAACTAGAATCTTTACCAATTCTATCTGTAGGTGCACCTTTTCGTTCGGGGCGTGGCGGAATTGAAGATTATACCGATTTAAGCGTTGGTGACGTGGCTTATGGGAATGTTGCTGATTTATATATTTACCCTAATACCATCAAGGTACTTAAACTCAGCGGTACTGAAATAAAAGAATGGTTAGAAATGTCAGCGGGGCAGTTTAATCAAATTGTGGTGGGCAGTGATAATGCTGAATTAATTAACAGCGATTTCCCAAGTTATAATTTTGATGTGATTGATGGTATCGAATATGAAATTGATATAAGCCAACCACCTCGTTACAGTTCTTTAGGCATTTTGTTAGATGAAGATGTAAGCCGTATTAACAATATTCAATATCAAGGTAAGGCACTTAATCTTCAACAAGAATTTTTAGTGGTGACGAATAACTATCGAGCATCTGGCGGTGGCCATTTCCCAGGAGTGATCAGCGATAAAATAGTAATTGATGCGCCAAATGAGAATCGTCAAACCGTAGCCGATTATTTGATCTACCAAACACAACAAAATCCAGATATGGGCTTTGACCCATCGGCAGATAATAATTGGTCTTTCACACCGCTAGCAAATACCCAGGTTTTGTTTAAAAGTTCAAACAAAATTTCGGCACAAACTTTTTCGGGGCAAAACCCTGCATTGGTTTATTCACATATCGATGATGATGGTTTTGGAATTTATCGGTTAAATTTAGATATCTAAAATCGCCATTGATACCTCGCTAATGATATTGCCAGATCATTTTTCAATGTCATTAGCAATTTTATATTGGAGTAGCTGTAACTTTTTTAAAGGAATTTAAGATGAGCGTAAAAGACACGATACTATCTTTAATAGGTACAGGCCTGATAAGCCTAGGCAATTTTTCTAATGCCGCAGATTATGAATGGAATGCAATCGCGCCGGTTAAAATACCCAGCCCACAAACCAGCAATGGCAAAACCATATTGTTTGATGTTTCCCATGGTGGCACGGAAGGCAATGCCGACTGGGTGATTGATGGTGCTTTTTCATCGTTTGCAGACGCGTTAGTGAATGAGGGTTACACAGTTGAAGAGTATCGAGGCATTGATCTTAATAATGATGGTTTAATTGAGTATTTTGATGATTTAAATACCCCAGTTAATAGTCAAGTGAACGAAGCCATCATTACTTATTCGGCCATACAGGATGCAGATGTTTTAGTGTTAGCTGAAACTAATCGGCCCTTCAAAGTTTCTGAATACCAAGCACTGGAGCAGTTTGTGGCGGCGGGTAAGGGCATTTATTTTATTGGTGATCACTACAATGCTGACCGAAATCTAAATACTTGGGATGCCACTGAGGTCTTTAACGGTTATAACCGTTCAACCTTAACGAAATATAATTACGGTGGTGAGTATGGTGACTTACGTAACCCAGGTAATAGTGATGGATGGTTAGCGCAAAATTTTGGCATTCGCTTTCGCTTTAACGCGTTAGATTACTTGGCCGGGGTTAGCGATGTTATTGCTTCCGTACACAGTGAAGGGATAACCGAGAATGTACAGCCAATACTCATGGCAGCAGGGGCCACTTTAGCCATAACCAACCCAAGCAAAGCAAAAGGTTTAGTGTATTTATCCTCCCAGGATAATGCCACAGCATGGAAGCACGCCAATGACAGTGGCTTATACTTTGGTGGGCGTGATGAAGGTCCTTACGTTGCCATTGCAAAAGCGGGTTTAGGCAAGGCTGCATTTATTGGTGACTCCTCCCCTGTTGAAGACGACACACCAAAGTATCGCCGCCAAGACAGTGGTGCTGTTAAAAAAACTTACCCAGGTTGGACCGATCCAGGTGATGCTGCCACCTTAAGCGTGAATATTATTAATTGGTTGGCCACTCAAGAAAATTATTTAGAATTTGATAATAACAATGGCCATACAGCAGGGGAGTTAACCTTAAATGCAAAAGCCGCAATCGAAATGGAGGACCCTGATAACGGTAATCCATGGAGCACCCCAAGCGATGGTTACAACCCATGGGATACTGCCACATTTGCAAATGGATCATTTGGTGCGCGCTTGCCTGCGGATGAAGACCCTACCGATCCAAGCACGCCAACTACTACCGTCAGTGTGAGTGAGGCGCTAGCAATTGATAATGGCAGCGAAGTTACTTTGCAAGGCACCATAAGCGCAGAGCTAAATGGCATATATGCATTATTATTAACCGACAGTGAAAATGCTAATGAGAGCATTGCCATAAAGCTTGAAAGCAGTCAGCGTGCCCAATTCAGCCCACAATTAAACCCTGAAATTTTACAGCATGTTATACGCGTAAGCGGTATTCGTAATGACTATTTGTCGCAATCAGGTGTGACGGGTGTGAGTGATATTATTGATTTAGGCTTGGCGAATAATAATGGCGATTATGTTTCAGTGAGCAATGCGTTGGATACCTTATCTGGTACATCCATAACGGTGACGGGGTTTGTTGTTTCAGAAATAAATGGCATTTATGGTTTGTTGTTACAAGATATAAATGATGCCAGTAAACAAATTAATGTAAAACTAGAATCAACGTATAGGGCTGAATTTAACCCCCAGCTTAACCCTAATATTATCGGCGCGCAGATTATCGTCTCAGGAAAAAGAGATGCCTATTTAGGTGAGCCTGGAATTCGTTATGTGGATAGCATAACTAAATTAGATTAACTATTAACGGTATGGGTTGCTTACTAGCAGCCTATACAACTCTCTATTTTATATTTAGGAAAGACGTTCTGTTACGTACGCTATTAAGTAACCTCTGAAAGCCATGGTGTTATTTAAAAATAGAATTTACTTTTAAGTTCTTAAAAATCGGTCTAAAAACTTCTGCTGTTTGTCATTGGTTTCCCGCATGTCTTTCAGCGTATCAATTACTGCTCTTAACGAGTTAATTTTAGATTCTTCTCGGTTTTCCAAGTTGTCGCCAATGTTAATTGAAAAACTTGATGATATTTGTGTGTCATGGGAGCCGTATATTTCTAATGTGCGAAGGCCACTGTTGGCACTAGGTGCGTTAATCGCGTTGGCGTGATGGCTGAAACTCACGCTGTATTGTTCCATGAAGCTGCTTTGGGATTGAGTACTTTGTGAAATATCAAAATTGCTAAAAGCACGATTATTTTCAGCTGTTGATGCAACTATGGGACTTTCGGTGCTATTAAGGTTTAGGGCTGAAATGATCGTCGAGCCAAGTTGAGCAGCACCGAGCTGTACATTGGCACTAGTAATGCTGACGCCATTGATAGTGAGGGTATCTTGAGGGCGTTGTGCCCATTCCAATTGAAAAACACTGGTGGCCACACCTGACTCCATCAGCGCCACCGAGCTTTGGGTAATGCGGGCATCTGCCTCACCGCTTATGTCGGTGAGCTCAAATGGGGTTTCTTCAGACTGTAAATAAATAGCCCCTACCCCGGCTTCGCTGAACGAACTTAATGGGGAATCAGTATTGGGTTGCCAAACACTTAATTGACTAAAAATACTGTCATTTTCATCAATCCAACCATTGCCGTCGTCATCATATTGAGCAAGCTCAGAAAATCCTTGGCCGCTGGTGGCACCAAATAATTCACTGCCATTGTTAATTTCGCCATCGCCATTTTTATCAAATGCAATGTACGCCATACCACTGGATAAATTACCCATGGTCTCAGTTTGTGCATCCAGTTGACCATCACTGTTTAGGTCAAATTCAAAAGAGCCATCGGCTACTTGGGGTACTTGTCCGGTTAAAGAAATCACCAATGGGTCTACCCATAAGTTGCTGCCAGTAAAGGTATCGCTTTGACTTTCATGGCTGAAATTATTGTGAAAATCTAATTGCATTAAAAAGCTAATGTCGCGGCCATCGCTGGTTTGAATTTCCCCGACCGACTCGAAAATCATGCGTTGTTCGCGCTCTAGCACTTGCGTGGTTTGGGTATGGGTCACTTGCGCAGTATTGTCTTCTGCATTGGCATCGCTGGTGCGCCATGCCCAAATGCGTGTGTCTATTTGGTTTTGTTGTTGTTCTGAACTTTGAATGGTGTGATTTTGAGATATGTTAGTGGTGCCATCTTGAGAAACCACGCTGCCCAGTGTTCTGGCGGTTAGGGTTTGGTCTAGGCTGCGATTATCGGTTCTTTGGCTGGTGATGCTAGCCTGCTGTTCATCTAGCTGGTTTTGGGTTTCGGTGGTGGTCACCGATTTATTATCGAGCAGGTAAGTGCCTTGAAACATATTGGCATTGGTAATCTTCATGTAATTTCCCAGTTAAGAACTTAAATTTAAGACTCCCCGAGTATGTGGACTGTATCGGCCAGCTTGTGTATTGCTTTAGCCTAAAAAGGCTATACTTATACAGAATGAAAATTAACAAGGACGCCCAATGCAGTGGCAATCCCAACAGGTTCAAGCGCAGATAGCACCGTTAGATTTCTCCATGCTTAGTCGCGCTATGCCGGAACTTGTGTCTCGTTATAACCGCTATTATGGATTGGACTTGGAATCCCAAGTGAGTGGTCTTGTGCATCAAGTGGGTTCATTTGATGCGGCTGGGTTTACCATTGTGGCCCATGTTTTTAAATTGCCTGAAGCCAAAGGCACCGTGTACTTACAGCACGGCTATTACGATCATGTGGGGTTATATAGCCATGTTATTAAGCATTGCTTAACCCAAGGCTTTAATGTGCTTAGTTACGACTTGCCTGGTCATGGTTTAAGCAGTGGCGACCGTGCGGGAATTGATTCCTTTAATCAGTACGACCAGGTATTTAGTTGTGGTCTTGAGCTGCTGCAAGCGCATTTTTCTGGGCCTGTGGTGGCCATGGGGCAAAGTACTGGTGGCGCGGTGATTGTGAATTACCTATTAAGCCGTGGCTTAGACCGTAATACTTCACCGTTTGTAAAAATATACTTACTGGCCCCGTTGGTGAGGCCGGTGGGTTGGACTAGTGGGCAGTTGTTGTATTACATAGTACGCCCGTTTATCCACAAGCTTAAACGTACCTTTGTGAAAAACTCTCATAATAAGGAATTCTTGCGTTTTATTAGCCGCCAGGACCCGTTACAGCCGCTGTTTTTAAAAACCAGTTGGGTAGGGGCACTTAAAAATTGGATTAAAACCATAGAAGCCAGCCCAGCAGTGGATTTAGATATACAAGTGATTCAAGGCACGGAGGATGGCACCGTAGACTATCGCCATAATATGAAGGTGTTAAAAGAGAAGTTCAGTGGCTTTAAAGTGCAGTATGTAGAACAAGGCCGCCATCAATTAGTCAATGAAGAACAGCAAAAGCTTCAGCAAGTTCTCGATGTTATGACCCCAATAGTGTGAACCCTGCCCAGTAGTAGTTGTCTGAATTTGCCGTTACAATCGCGGGCTCAGGAACTTTTTGTAAGTCTCCTAATAATTAGACTATAAAAAAATCATGGAGCATGGCAGGAATGTTTAAATCGTTACGGGGAATTGCCCTTTTACTTTTCACGGTATACCTAACCGGGTGTGCCACCTACGGGCAAGATGTTCGCCAAGGTTTAAACCTAGCTCAGCAAGGCCAATACCCACAAGCTGCCACCGCTCTTGAAAAAGCCCTTGATCCAAAAGGCGATGATCGTCTGCTTTATTACACCGAGCTGGGTGTGGTTTACCACTTAGCGGGTGACTACGAAAAATCCAATAGATTGCTAGAAACCGCCGAGCGTATTGCTGAAGATCTTTATACTAAACGCATCAGCGATATGCTCACCAGCGCCATGACCAACCCTCGTCAGGGTGTCTACCGCGCCACCGATTTTGAACGAGTCTTTATTAATTATTATAAAGCCCTTAACTACTTCATGATTGCTTCAAATAGCACCGACCGTGCCTCCAAAAATAAAGCCTTAGATGGCGCTCGCGTTGAAAGCCGCCGAATGGACATGGTGTTGGCTAATATTGAACTTGAAAATGGCTCGTACGAAGAACAGGCCGACAAAGAAAAGTCTATGTTCAGTAAATTGATGCGTATTTTCTCGGCGTTAAGTGGCGAGATTATTGATAAGAACAAAATTGTTTATCGTAACGATGCCTTTGGTCATTACCTTGCGGGCGTCATTTACGAGCAGCACAGAGAATATGATGATGCCCGTGTGGCTTATCAAAAGGCGGCTTCGTTATACGAGGGCGGTTACCAAGAGCAATACGGTCTAGATAGCGAAATGACCGAGCAAGCTTGGTTTGACACCATTCGCATGATGCAAAAAGCAGGCGGTTGGGAAAACGAATGGCCTATTATGAGCCAGAAAAAATTAACCAAGCAAAAGAGAAAAGATTTAAAAGCGTTTAATCGTAACGGCCACTTGGTGGTGATTGAACATTTAGGTGTGGTGCCTGAGCGTGACGAAATGAATATGATTTTAACGGCTGACCCTCGTACCCGCCAAGTGGTGGTATCCCCTATATTAACGGGTGACGCGCAACGCCAGTTAGACCAGCGCTTTTGGTTCTTTGCCTTATACGCTGATAAGGGCATTAGCGATGTACTGAGCTGGGGTTATGAAGGCCGCGCACTTGATGCGATTATGAAATTTGGCTTAGAAAAAAGAGAGTACCTTGGCCCCATGTGGGACGTGGCAGATGGCCTTGGGCTAATTGATGTATTAAATGATGGTATGCGCATTACCGTTCCTTATTATCGCGTGACTTCAAGCCAAAAGAATGGCACATCTAAACTGACCGTAAATGGAAAAACGCAAAAATTATTATTGGGTGAGTCTGTAGCCCATATGGCGGTTCAGCAGCAGCTATTGTCTTCTTCGTCTGATCTTCAAGAAGCCATGGCGCGTGCGGCCTTTAAAAATCTAACGGCAGCAAAAGCCGCCTCTGTAGGTGGTGATGCCGCCGCCGTTTTGGGTTTCATTGGTAAGATTGCCGCGAACGCTTCTTCAGCGGCCGAAACCCGTAACTGGTTGTTGTTACCTGGGCAAATTAAAGTAACGCGTATGGCACTGCCTGCAGGTCAACATGAAGTTAAATTAGTGAGTGAAGTGACCGCCGGAAAGTCTTCGCAAAAGAGCACCAGTGTGAATATTAAAGCGGGCGATATGGCTGTTTGGAAAGTGCGCTCTTTTGCTAATGATGTTGATGACAAAAGCTTACAAGTGGGCCTTTAAAAGCCTGCTAAAATAAATTGATTAATTAAAAACTGGATAGCTTCTAAAAGGATGCAAATCATGAAAAAAGTACTAAGTATGACGCTTGTGGCAGCCATGTCTGCCGGTATGTTAACTGCTTGTGGTGGCACGAAAGTAAACCGAGTTGATAGCAATCAAGAAATTGCCTTAACCGATCGCTGGAATGACAAAGATTCACAATTGGTTAGCCAAGAAATGATTTCAGACATGTTGTCTTTCCCATGGATTCGCGATCACAAGTCAGCCAACGGTGGTGATAAACCAACGGTAATTATTCAGCATGTGCGCAATAAGTCCCATGAACATATTGCAGCTGATACTTTCTTGAACGATCTTAAACGCGCCATTATTCGTACCGGCGATGCGCGTTTTGTTGCTAGCAATAGCGAGCGCAGTGATATTCGTAATGAGCGTGCTGACCAAGAGCTTAATTCAAAAAATGCTAAGCAAATGGGAATGGAAATCGCAGCTGATTTCGCATTAACCGGTAGCATTAACTCTTTTGTTGACCAAGCCGGTGGTGATCGAGTGACCACTTACCAAGTGGATTTAAAGCTCGTTAATATGCAAAGCAATGAAGAAGTTTGGAATGGTCAGAAGAAGTTGAAAAAATTCCAAGAAAAATCGAGCTTTGGCTGGTAGTCGGTAATTGATGATGAATAATAAACTCATCTTCGCAGCTCTGGCCACCAGCTTTTTGCTGGTTGCCTGCGGCTCTAACCCAGTTAAAAAATCCCAAGCCAAACCTGATTGGATTGTGAATGAACCTGCTCGTGGCGGTCACGCCTATGGTGTGGGCAGTGCTGAGGTTTACACTAATGAAGCCGAAGCTTTGCAGCGTGCACGAGATGCCGCCAAGGTGGCCATGGTTCAAAAGCTAAAAGTCACCGTAACCGGTTCGTTTAGCCAAGATACCGAAGAAACACGCCAGACCGGAAAGCAAACTAAGCTGACCCAAACGGTTCGTAACACCATTACCAGCAGCATTCCAGAAGCTCAATTTGATAATCTGGAAGTACAAGAAAGCTATGTGGACACAACCAATCGCGTGGCTTACAGCCTAGTGCATTTGGATCGTGTTAAAGCCACTAGTTTACTGCGCCGTAATATTAGCGAACTAGACATGGAAGCCACTGAACTAGCGGCGGCTACTTCTACTAATTTATCAACGTTAAAGCAGCTGCAAAGTTTATTGCCAGCGCTGACCTTAATTGAAAAACGTGAGCAATTAGCCGACCGAGCACAGCTGGTGGATGTGAACAGTCGTCGTCCTCGTAAAGATGATTTATTAGTGGCAGTTGAAAAGCGCATTCAAGCATTATTAGACAGCTTAGTGGTGACACTGGCACCCAGTGATAAGCAGGGCAAAAAAATTCGCTCTGGATTGTCTCAGTATTTAACCGATATGGGTTTGCGCATCAGTAACACACAAGGTGACTTACAGTTACTTTATGGTGCCCAAATTCGCTCGGTGGAGAAAGGCGGTCGGTTTGTGGTGTTCGCTTCTGGGCAGGTACAAATTAAAGATGCGTCGGGGCGAATTTTAAGTGAATTCAGTAAAGAAGCCAAAGGCGTGAGTGGGGCTTCTAGTGAGCAAGCCCAGCATAATGCTGTACAGAATCTTGCTGAAAACTTAGGGAAAGAACTGGCGGTAAGCTTGTTACAGAAAATCGATTAGGTTTTTGTGCTGTTTTAAATTAAAAGGCGAAATTCAATCCTGAGAAGGGCTCAATTGAATTTCGCTTTTTAGCTATCTGGGTGTTGCAAACGTACTTTTAGTATTTCATCTAAAACATCTAGGGCCGTTTGAGTAAGCTGTGCTTCAAACTTTTTGCCGGCTTGATCTTTTAAATGCTCAATTATTTCTGCTTTAGTGAACGCTTCTCGGTATGACTTTTTACTGCTAAGTGCATCTATTACATCCACAATAGAAACGATACGCGCTGCTTTATCTATCTGCTCGCCCTTAATTTGTTTGGGTTTACCGCTGCCATCCCAATGTTCATGATGTTGAGCGGCGATAATGCTCGCCATTTTTAATATGGGTCGTTGAGAGTTGCCTAAAATAGTGGCTCCAATATCGGTATGCATAGCCATGGCAGTAGCCTCTTCATCATTGAAAATACCTGGGTTATTGAGTATGTCATCAGATATACCAATGGTGCCGATATCATGAAGAGGTGCCGCTAACTTAATGCGCTCGCAAAAATTCTCATTCATACCCGATTCTTGAGCCACAATGTAGGCCATTTTGCTAACTCGGCGCACGTGATTACTTTCGCCGGGAATACGCTTTTCAATGGTTTCACTTAATACATACACTAATTCTTCACGGCTATTACGTATTTCGTCTTTATGACGCAGGTTATTGTGGGTAATGGCCACGCAACGGGTGTAAATATCCAACATGCGGCTTCCCATTTTAGAGAGCGCTGAATTGGGCTTTACATATAAAAGGTTTTCACCCGCTAAAGGGGCGTTGTAATAACCAATATAGACGCTGTCCTCATGGAAGCTGTGGTGTTCTGATTTGGCTTGGTCAAAATATTCAACAATTTTTGGAGGCAACACATGGTTGGTGTCGAGCTGTTGTTTAATTTGACCGGTAGCCGCCAAAATAGCGTATTTTTGATGCATGGCTTGTGCAGCAATGGCGTCTACTGGTGTATGGGTACACACCGCGTCTTCATCTAAATTTAACAGGGCACTAATTTCTTCTAAGACGGCGCTGGCGAATATGGGTAGCTTGTGGGTATCGACAATTTTAGAGGTGGCTTCTATTAAGTTAAACAAGCCTTGGCGATTGGCAGCAATGGCTCTTATATCTCTATAACTTCTTAAGGTGCTGTACAGCAGCGTTTTAAGTTTGGTTGAGGTGAGTTCAGTTTTGTTCTTGTAGTCATTGATATCGTATTTAGCGATAACGGTTTCTTCAGGGGCTTGACCGGGCTGACCGGTTCTTAATACTAGGCGAATATCGGTGTCGTTTAGCTCTTCACGGATGTATTGCACCAAACGCAGGCCGGCATCATCGGTTTCCATCACCACATCAATGAGGGCTAAGGCAAAAGGTGGTTGTTCGTGGAGTATCTGTTGGGCTTCCTTCATGGAGAAGGCGTGCACCAGCTCAATGGGAGAGTGGTCAAACCGACACTGCCCTAGGACCAAAGAGGTGACTTTATGGACCTGCTCTTCATCATCCACTATTAAGATACGCCATTTTGGGCGATCAGGAACCGTTTGCTCTGCAACAGGGGCTTCTACGGGTTCATCTGCTCCAAATAATAAATCTGAATCCGACATGCTTCCTCCTTCGTTATTACTAGTTTAGACATATCTTCTGAGTCTGCTGCTACTCTGTATAAATGAGTCATAATTCTTTTGACGGATCTTAGCGTGATGATAAGAATCAAGCGGCCAAGGATGTGGAGCGTTGCATGAGGCAGTGGTTTATACGCTTGGGCTTTGGCAAAAAAATCCAGCTGTTAATGAACCTTGTCAGCATGGGGGTGTTAACCATTGCTATTGTGGTTATTGGTTTAGGATTCTATGGCGAGTTTAAAAGTAATTTAGAAGATAGAGTGTTACAAAAGAGCAATATGCTGGCCGATGCCTCTGCTGTGGGAGTGGTATTTGATCAGTCAGAATCGGTGTCTATCTTAATTGGCTCTTTAGCCGTTGATGAGGGGGTTAAATCAGCCGTTGTTTACAAAAAACAAGGCAGTGCAGACTACCAATATTTTGCCCACTATAGCCGTGATAAAGATGTTCAGATAGAGCGTGCATATCAACGTGGTGCGGTTCAGGAGTGGCGTGGTGGGGTTTTTATCTTACGACTGCCCATATTGGTAGATAATGAAGAAGTGGGTCGCCTGATCCTCACTGAAGAAAATACCTATCTTGCCGACTTTGCCCTCAATAGCCTTTTTTACATGTTGCCTGTTTTAATTGTGAGCATGATATTGGTGTGGTTTATCTCGCGCAGCGTTCAAGGGCGACTGGCTTCGCCTTTAAGTGAGCTCACTCAGGCGGTTCATGAGGTGGCCTATAACCAAGACTACGGCAAACTAGTGGAAATAGTCAGTGATGATGAACTGGGTGAACTGGGGAATGCCTTTAATCACATGTTGGCCAAACTGGCGCAGCATGAAGCTTTTCGCGTAGAAAAAGAAACCGAAATAATCAAACTAAATGCTGAGCTGGAAGAAAAAGTGTTTGATCGTACCAAGGAGCTAAAAACCAGTTTAGATAATTTAAAACTTACCCAGCAGCAATTAGTTGAACAAGAGAAAATGGCCTCATTAGGGGAGCTAGTGGCTGGGGTGGCTCATGAAATTAATACCCCCATTGGGGTGGGTATTACTGCGGTTAGTCATCTTGGTGACAGCATTGAGTTAATTCGTAAATCTTTTGAAAACGGCTCGCTTACCAAGACTCAATTTAGCGATATGATATCGGTTATCACTGAAAGTGCAGGCATTGTGGGCAGTAACTTAAAACGTGCCGCCGATTTGGTAAAAGCCTTTAAAGCTGTGGCTGTGGATCAATCCAGTGCTGAACCCAGGCTGTTTATTTTGAGCTCATACATAGAGGACATACTGACTTCTTTGCGGCCTAAACTTAAGCGCACTCTGCACAAAATTGAACTAGATATCGATGAAAACATTGAGCTATTTTGCGACCCTGGACTCATTTCACAAATTGTCAGTAATCTCGTGATGAACTCTCTGCATCATGCTTTTAAACCAGGGCAGATAGGCCATATAAAGATTTCAGCTCACAGAGTAGGTGAGACCTTACATTTCACCTATACAGATGATGGCAGTGGTATAGAAGAGAAAATTTTAAGCCGCTTGTTTGATCCATTTGTCACCACAAAGCGGGGCCAAGGTGGCAGCGGCTTAGGAACCCATATTATTTATAACTTAGTGACTCAAGGTCTGGGTGGCCGAATTCAATGTTTTAGCGAATTGGATAAAGGAGTGCGCTTTGATATTACGCTACCTTTGAGTGGACCAAGCGAAACCACGTAGGTTTTTTAGGGTTTGTGAAAATTCAAATTAATTGGCGGACAAAAGGTGCCAACTTTGAGCATTTTTCACTATTTTTTTTATGGGGATAATAAAACCACTACAGGCCACATTCCTTAGCTAAAATATTGGCCTTCGTTTGTATGTTAATCAAAATGCGAGCGCGCACTTCGCTTTAGACCCTTTAAATTTAGGCCTGATACAATCAATAGGAATATTTTTTCGCAATTGCTTGTTCTTTCAAAGCTTGATTTTCAAGGATAAATTATTGATCAATTAATTAGGTTTGTACTTTTTTTGTACATTCATTCAGTCCAATCAGTTAATCAAGTTCACACTTTGTGTATATGGCGTAAATCGACCCATTAACAAACAAAAGGTTTTACGTTACATTTCTAGTCAGTGGGGAATAATTGATACAAAGTGACTTAGTTGGCTACCAATTCTTACAAGGTAACAACCAAAGCTGCGATTGATGTCACTTCAATTTATTTCAAACAGCCTAGAATTATAAATAATAAGAAAGTTAAGGATAGCTTCTATTTTACGACATCTGTTTCACAAGGTAGTTGAACAGTGGTCGGAGCTTAAAATGAAATCACAACGTCCAGATTTGATGGTTATTATCAGTTTTGTTTTTGTTATTGGTGCAGTGGCTACTAGCTTGTCTGCAAACAGTGACGATAGAATTGAGCACCCTCAAGTGACACAGCACATGATTCGCTAATACTTAGCTAGCCGCAGTGATCACCTTTTCATCTGTTATGATCGCGCTTAGTGGCACATCCCAGCTTTCAATAGGCAGTTTCTCTACCTGTTGAAAGTGATGGGCTAGTCCTATTAGCCTCGGTTTTTGTAGGCCAGAAGTTTGCAGGAACTCAAACGTTCTATCGTAGTAGCCGCCTCCCATTCCTAAACGCCCTCCTTGTTGGTCGAACGCCACTAATGGTAATAACACAATATCTACCTGCTTTGGATTAAGCATTTGATTTCGTTTAGAGTCAGGTTCTTCAATGCCAAATTTATTGGTGGTCTTTATGCCATCATAATCGCCAAACCATAGGTGGCCGGACTTTGCAGGATGCATGCTGGGCAGGAGACATTGCTTGCCGCGATGATGGGCAATATCGGCAAACACTCTAGGGTCTATTTCGCCATCATTGGCCAGATACATGGCAATATTATTGGCCCGTTGAAACCAAGATTGTTTAAGCAGTAGTTGGGCGAGTTTTCGGGCGCTAAGCAATTGTTGCTGACTGGATAATTGCATGCGTTGTTCACGCATTTGTTGGCGAATGCTATTCCGGTCCAAAGGGCTGTCTCTAGGCTAGCTGTGTATTGACATGATTGATCAATTGGTTATTCAAAACCAATTTGAATAAGGACTCCCCACTGTGCCGCTGTCAGAGATAGGCCTTGAACCGAGGGGTTCAAGGGTGGTGGTTCCGGATCTGATTCGGGCTTTCCGCTCAAGGCGGACCTGCACTCCCTCAATGTCGAGGAACCTCCAAAATAATGAGTAAGGCTCGAGGACTTCAAAGACTGGCTAACACCCCAGAGAGTAAGGTAATTATAACTGACATTACCGAACCTTGCTGTAATTCTATTCTTATAAAAGTGAATTATTGTTATTGCGTTACGGGTAGAGATTTGGTTGCAACCAGACTAGCTGTCTAGGTCTAGCTGCTGGTCTTCGGCAAGGGCATTTTCAATTTTGGTATTAAGTTGTGCCATTTGAGTTTGCAGGGACTGAGTACTACCTGTGGCGGCTAAGAGTTCGTGGGCTAAATTGAGAGCCGCCATAATGGCCACACGCTCAGTGCCGTAGAGTTTGCCTTGAGATTTAATCTCTTGCATGCGCCCATCGAGCAATTTTGCAGCACGATCTAAGTCTTGGCGTGACTCTTTTGGGCATGCAATTCGGTATTCCTTACCCAGTAGCTCTACACCCACTGTTTGTCCGTTGTTATCCATGGTACTCCTGCTCTGATTCTTCATGTCGAGCAATTATCTAACTGGCGGTTAATCCTGGGGTTCTTTTTCCAGGTTACGTAAGCGTGCAATCATTTCGGCAATTTTATTACGGGCAAGTTCATTTTGCTGCAATAAACGCTGACGATCATTTTGCCAGGCCTTTTCATCTGCTATTAGCTTTTTGTTCTCATGTTTTACTATTTGATGGGCGGTAATCAGCTCATCAAGTTTTTTAGATATATCTTTAAGGTTATAGGCTTCCATAAACTTTCACCACTGTCTGTTGCGCTAAATATAATCTTGCGGCCTTGGTGGGTCAATTCTAGGCGTGATAAGATATCAAATATTTGTTTAATTGAGCCCCTTCATGCCTACCTCAAACTACCCCAAATCCTCTCGCTTCGATTTATACAGTAATCTGGCGCTGGCTCAAGGGGCATTAAATTCCCCTTCAGCATTACAAGGCTGGTTGTGTGGCTATGTGGCCACGGGTGCTCGCTTAAATAAAGAGCAATGGCTAAAAGAAAGTGCCAGTTACCTTGATTTACAAGAGCCATGGCCTGATGCCAATAAGATGCCTATTTTGGCATTCTATCAAGATGAGCTAAAGCAAATTCAGGCAGAAGAAATGGATTATACGCTGCTTTTGCCCGGTGAAGATGAAGACTTTACAGTGCGTATGCAGGCTTTCTCCGATTGGTCTAAAGGTTTTTTAGATGGCTTTGGAGCATCTGGTCGAGTGAATGAAAAGGATCTTGATGATGAAGTGGTTGAAGTACTGCGCCATTACGATGCCTTTAGCTATGGCATTGAAGAAGATGAAATTGATGAAGATGGCGAGAAGCTTTTCACTGAGCTGGTGGAACATGCTCGGGTGACAGCCTTATTCTTGTTTTATCATTTTAACCAGAAGAAGCAAGAACCCAAGCTTCACTAATTTTTCGCTAAGGAAAGCCCATGCTAAATTTCGCTGAGCATAAAGAAGCTCTTTTGCAAAACATGGCCAACAACAGTGTGGCCATTATTTCTTCCGCTTCGTTACAGGTGCGTAATCGAGATGCCGAATTTCCATTTCGCCAAGACAGTGACTTCTTTTATTTAACGGGTTTCACTGAAGATAACGCGGTGTTGGTGCTTATTAAAAAAGCCGACAAAAATGAAATAGTTTTATTTTGTCAGCCCAAAGTAAAAGAAATGGAAATTTGGACCGGATTTAGACTGGGCCCTGATGCGGCAGTAGAGGTTTTAGGCGTGACCGAGGCTCATCCTATTGATGACCTTCATCAGCGCTTGCCTGAATACATGGCAGATTGTGGGCAAGTATATGCCCATTGGGGAAACAATAAAGAATGGGATAATAAAATTATCCACGCCATTGAGAAAGTAAAACTCAAGGTTCGCACCGGCATTACTGCGCCCACCGCCATGCTCGCCATTGAGCCGCTATTACATGAGCAACGACTTATTAAGTCTCAAGCTGAAATTAGCCTAATGGCAAAAGCTGCACAAATTAGCGCCCAGGCCCATATTAAAGCCATGAAAATGGTGAAGCCCGGTATGTTTGAATACATGTTGGAGGGGGAAATTCGTCACCATTGCGCTATGCAAGGGGCGCGTTTTGATGCCTATAGTTCTATTGTTGGCAGTGGAGATAACGCCTGTATTCTGCATTACACCGCCAATGATCAAGAAATCAAAGATGGCGACTTAATTCTGATCGATGCTGGATGTGAAATAAATCATTACGCCAGCGATATAACTCGTACCTTCCCTGCTAATGGGCGTTTCAGTGAGGAGCAAAAAGCGCTTTATCAGGTGGTACTGGATGCCCAACTAGCGGCCATTGAGCAAGTAAGGCCAGGCAATCATTTTAATCACCCCCATGAGGCAGCAGTGCAAGTGATCACTCAAGGGCTGGTGGATCTTGGATTGCTTACCGGTAAGGTAGGTGAATTAATCGAATCCGAAGCGTATAAGTCTTTTTACATGCATAAAACAGGTCACTGGATAGGGTTAGATGTGCACGATGTGGGCGCCTACAAGAAAGATGGCCAGTGGCGTGAGCTAGAGCCAGGTATTGTATTGACCGTCGAGCCAGGCATCTATGTGGCTGTAGATGAAACCAGTGTAGATGAAAAATGGCGTGGCATTGGCATTCGAATTGAAGACGACGTTTTAGTCACTGATATGGGTCATCAGGTATTAAGTAAAGATGTGCCAAAATCCATTGAAGATATCCAAACCCTTATGGCTTAAGGCGTTGAGCAACTGCTTAATAGTTAACAAGAAGTTCTTATGAAACAACAATTCGACGTAGTCATTGTGGGCGGCGGCATGGCAGGGGCTAGCCTTGCCTTGCTGCTAAAAGAACAAGTAGCGAAGGGTTTAAAAGTAGCTCTGGTGGATGCGCAGGCAATCACCCCTGTTAATTTGCAACAACCCAGTTTTGATGCTCGAACCACTGCGTTGTCCTTAGGCACTAAGCGTATCTTTGAAAACCTTAAGCTTTGGCAAAACGTGCATCACCATGCCTGCGCCATTGAACACATTCAAGTGAGTCAGCAAAAGCAATTTGGCCGAGTGCGCTTACATGCTCAAGATAGCCACGTCGAGGCCATGGGTTATGTCATTGAAAATCGCGCGCTTGGGCAACACCTATGGCAAGCCCTATTAGAAAATCCCCTGCTCACCATTGTGGCTCCAGCTAAAGTCACCGGCTATGCCATGTCGGCTCAGGGTGCCGACTTAGAAGTAAGTCAAAATGGCGAGTTACTGAAAATTAATACCCAATTACTGATTCTGGCCGATGGTGCTCAAAGTGAAGGTTGTCGCCAATTGGGCATTACTCAAACACGCTTCGATTATGGCCAGCATGCCCTTGTATGCAATGTAAGCTTTGATAAGCCTCATGACCATTGGGCCTTTGAACGCTTTACTCGCCAAGGCCCTATGGCATTGTTACCCATGACCGATAATCGCTATGGTCTGGTGTGGTGCATGTCATCAGAGCAAGCTAAGCATTACAGCCATTTAAATGAAGCCGAATTTAAACAAGCGCTTCAAGCAGCTGTCGGCCATAAAGTGGGTCGTGTTAACCGCATTGGCGAGCGGCACCAGTACCCATTGAGCCTAGTAAAATCTAAAGAGCAAATTCGCCGTAATGTTGTGGTCATGGGCAATGCTGCTCATGCCATGCACCCTGTGGCGGGGCAAGGCTTTAATCTAGCCTTGCGAGATGCCCATTCATTGGCGCGTCATATAGCGGATGCTTGGCCAATTGAATCGGTGGGCTCATTGCCATTATTAAACGCGTATGAGAAGTCTCAACAACAAGATCAATCGCTCACCATAGGCATGAGCCACGAACTGCCCATGCGCTTCATTGAGGCAGGCTGCCAATGGTCAATTTTAAGGGTGCTGGGCATGACAGCTATGGATATTTCTTATGTGCCTAAAAAACTATTTGCCAAACAAGCCATGGGGCTAGTGGGCAGTGCCGCGCCTTGGAGGCCGTAATGAATGGCTTTTTAGGTAAGTCGGTATTTACGTACCATGGGCCTTTTTCAATCACAGCTTTAATGACCAATAAGAAGTATAAATATGACATTTGATTTGGTCATTATTGGCGGCGGAATGGTGGGCACCTCGCTGGCTTGCGCCCTGCAAGGTAGCGGTTTGAAAATAGCCTTGGTTGAGTCTCAGATGCCTTTGGCACCATCCTCGTTTCCTGAAAACGCGCAAGATGTGGATATGCGTGTGAGCGCATTAAATCGTGCTAGCGAAGGCTTTTTAAAAAGCACAGGGGCATGGTCGCGTATTAATGAAGCCAGGCTAAGCCCATATGACAAAATGCGCATATGGGATGGAGTGGGAACCGGACACATTCAGTTTGATGCACTTGAGTTGGGGGAGTCGTACCTTGGCCATATTGTGGAAAACCGAGTCACCGCCAATGCCTTAATGACTCAGTTGCAACAAGCTTCAAATATACAGCTGTTCGCACCTGATACCGTAAAAGAAATTGAGAAAATAGATGACGCTAACAATCGTTATCTAGTGCATTTAGAAAACGGCCAAATGCTTATGACCTCCTTAATCGTGGCGGCCGACGGTGCTCGCTCTTTTGTGCGCAGCTGGGCTGAATTCAGTATGCGTGAATGGGATTACCAGCATCACGGTTTGGTGTGCACAGTACAAACTCAATTGCCCCATGAAACCTGTGCTTGGCAAAGGTTTACCGAAAATGGCGTGCTAGCATTTCTGCCTCTTCCAAACCGTAACTTGTGCAGCATTGTGTGGTCTTGCCCTGAGGAGCTTGCAGAATCCTTATTGGCTATGGAAGAGGAGCAATTTAACCATGAGCTCGCTAAGGCGTTTGAAGGAAAACTAGGAGCAGTCATCAGTAGCGGGCCAAGAGCGGCTATCCCATTAAGGCAAAGGCATGCCAAGTCTTATGTGAAGGAGGGTGTGGTTTTAGTGGGAGACGCAGCCCACACCATTCATCCACTGGCAGGACAAGGTGTCAATTTAGGGCTAATGGATGCGTATGTGTTAGCGGATGAAATAAAACAAGGTTTATCCCGTGGACTGCCTCCCTATGACGAACAATTACTGGCGCGTTTTGAGCGCCGAAGAATGCCTGAAAACTTAAAGATGATGGCCGCTATGGAATCTTTTAAAAGACTATTTTCTGTACAGAGCCCCATGCTACGTTGGGTGCGTAACTGGGGCATGACAAAGCTCAATAAACTTAGTTTCGCTAAGCAGCATATTGCTCAACAAGCCATGGGCATAGAGCGTAATATTCGTTAATGCAGACTGATAAATGCTGAAAGGCACTTAGCCTAAATAATGAACGTTCCGAAGAAGGCTGTGTCTGATTCTTTCAAGTAAGGCTTGTTTATTTAGGAATCCATTATGAGTGTGGCGCTTCTTCGGTCTAATTTCCTGACCGTATTACTTCTATCACTATTATCTATGAGTGCCCTGTCGATGCCGGCTCCTGATTGGACCTTACAAGACTCAAAAGGCGAAGATGTTTCTTTAAAAGACTATAAAGGTAAGGTTTTAATTTTGCACTTTTGGGCCACTTGGTGCCCGTATTGTAAGAGAGTTCAACCGGGCTTAGATAAACTTTATAAAGAATACAAAGATCAGGGTGTGGAGTTAGTGGCTATCAGCTTTGCTGAAGATGAAGGGGCTAGGCCTCAAAAATCCATCGATGATCGAGGCCATCATTTTAAAACCTTGCTACATGGCGATGAAGTGGCGAAACAGTATCAAGTGAGCGGCACACCCACGACTTTTTTTATTGATAAAAAGGGTGAGCTGGTGGCGGTTACTCATACATCTAATCCGCAAGAACCTGGCATGCGCACAATCATTGAGCAGTTACTAAAGTAATAGTAATTATTATAGCGGTAAGATGAGTTAGCTTTATGTTAACCCATAATTATTTGGGCTAATGCCAAGCTCAGAAAAGCTTTCTTTTAATGCTTCTAAATCGTAATCGTTTAATCCTAAATACTCTAATACCAGTTGGCCAATATCATCCCATTCATGGTCCACGTCTTGACGGCCGAGAATTTTATAAGTGCCACAGATATGTTCGGCCAATTTTAAAATACACATGAGCGTCGACTTATCATTCTCTTGGGAACTTTTGCTAAATAGGCGCTTACAGTCATGGTGTTCAGCAATAATAGAGCACAGCACTTTAGGCAAATTCCAAGATTTCGCCGTGTAATATCCAATCACCGCATGATTGGTATTAATTTGTTGGTTTTCAAAATCAATAATGCGATTGCTGCCGCCGCTATAGCTTTCTTCCATAATGTCCATGTAGTTGTCGTAGCGAGCCATTAAAAGTGGCACGCCGACATTATGAAATAGCCCAAGAGCATAAGCATTGTCGGGGTAGTTGTAGCCTACTTGCTTAGCAAGGGTGGCGCTGGTCATGGCGATGTCCATGGCGGTATCCCAAAAGCGGGTAAGTGCTTTTATGGTTTCATCGCTCATGGAGCTTTTGATGCTAATTCCGTTAACGATATTCACAACACTGCCCATGCCTAATATGCCTACGGCCTGCTGAATACTAGTGATTTCGTTTGCAAGCCCATAAAACGGACTATTCACCACTTTAAGGACCGTGCCCGCTAACCCCACATCTTGGCTAATGAGCTTAGCAATATGGTTAATATCAGGGTCAGGCATGACCTGTTCCATTTGCAGATCCACCATGATTTGTGGCTGCGGGGGAATACTGATGCCTTGCAGTATTTTATTTATTTGTTCTTCGGATAGTTCAGGCACGTGAGTCGTCCATAATTTGGAAATGTCCTGAGGGGCGGTAGGACTTGGCTTTCTTACCTAAGTTTAGACAACATTTATAAACATCTAGGTATAATTTACCGTAGAATTCATTATTTTTATTACTTAAATGCAGGCCCCGTATGACCCTACCTGAGTTACGACTTAAGGCAAAAGAAGACAAAAGATTGCGCCAAGGCCACTTGTGGGTATATAGCAATGAGGTGGATACCAAGGCCACACCACTTAAGTCTTTTACCGCCGGTCAGCAAGTATTATTGAAATCCAGTCAGGGTAAAAGTTTGGGGGTGGCCTATGTAAACCCAAATAGCTTAATTTGTGCTCGTTTATTGTCTCGAAGTTCTAAAGCGTTTGGCCAAAACCAAATGGCTCAAAAAATCACTCAAGCCTTGGCGTTACGTGAAGCGTGCTTTGATGAGCCGTATTACCGTTTGGTATATGGCGATAGTGATGGGTTGCCAGGTTTGGTTATCGATCGCTTCAATGAATACTTAGTCGTGCAAATTAGCACCGCAGGCATGGAAGCATTAAAAGATAAAATTCTGGCTGCGTTATTAAGCTTGTTTGATAGCATGGGCATTTTGTGGAAAAACGATGGCAAGATGCGAGTTCAAGAGGGTTTAAGCGAGTATGTTGAAGTGGCCCATGGGGAAGTGCCTGAATTTCTACCCTTAATTGAAAACGGCACGCGCTTTGATGTACCTGTTTGGAAAGGACAGAAGACAGGTTGGTTTTACGATCATCGTTTAAACCGAGAGCGAATTTGTCGCCACGTAGAAGGTAAACGGGTATTGGATATCTGCAGCTACATTGGTGGCTGGGGAATACAAGCAGCTAATTCGGGGGCATCTCATGTGACTTGTGTGGATGCATCAAAGCAAGCTTTGGATTGGGTGCAGCAAAATGCGCTGCTAAATAATGTTCAAGATAATGTTGAATGCATTCAAGGCGATGCATTTTTAGTAATGGAAAAGCTAATTGAAGAACAGCAAAAATTTGATGTGGTGATATTAGATCCACCTGCTTTTATCCCAAAACGTAAGGATATCAATGCTGGCGAGCGTGCTTATCAAAAGATGAATCAACTGGGTATGCGATTGCTGGGCAGTGAAGGCATTCTGCTGTCGGCATCTTGCTCTATGCATTTAAGTGAAGATAGTTTAGATAGAATATTATGCCAAACTGGCCGAACTCTTGATCGACATGTGCAAGTGATTGAGCGGGGCGGGCAAGGGCCTGATCACCCAGTGCACCCTGGTATTGGTGAAACCCGTTACATTAAAAGCTTAATGTGTCGTGTGGCGTTTAACCTTTAACTGAAAACATCGCCAGAGCATTTGAAAATGTTCTGGCAAATGTTTTGTTAGTGTGTGGAAACCGGTAGTTCAGTTAAAGGTAGGTCGAGCACTTCTGCCCCTGCGTATAAAGTCTCTAGCAGTTTAAGTAAACTTTGTTGAACTGGTGCAATAATTTTTTTACGGCTAATTAATGTTTTACTGGTTAGGTCATGGGGGAACTTTTTGGTTTCTATTATGATTTTTTCAAACTGCTGGCTGATGTTCTTAGCAGCACTAGGCTCTCTAGTTGCCAGTTCCCATATGAAACCATTTTCCACATGAAATAAATCATTTATCCCTTGTAATATTGCCAGCATGTTGGCGCTGTCTTTATTGGAAAACGGGCTACGTAAATCTTCTAGTTCATCTAGGTTTAATAATGGGAATAAATGTCTATTTAATAGCTCTTGCTGCAAGGTATCCATGCTGACCTGATAGATCCTTTGCACATTTTGGGTGTGCTGTGGTTGTCGCCATTGTTTAGCGTAATAACCTTGTGCGGGTTCCCAGCGGTCAACCAATTTGCGTAAATCCGTGACCAATAGCGCACTTAACATCCGTAAGAAATCACGACGACGGTTATGATTTTGCGGTCCTAAGTTAGGATTGTCATCATGTACGTGAGGCACCTCATCAGTAGCTGAGTTTTCAGCTTCGCTGATATTTTCGTGCTCTGTGTTGGGGGCGTCTAAATCAAGAGCGTTTTCTGGGTGAGCTTTATTATCAATGTCGATTATTTCAATACTGTTCTCTTGTGGCACAAAATCCTTAGCTGAGCGTTGGCCATTCTGCCCAAACAGTAAAAATTCCAATGGATGAAAACCGATACTGGCAAATCGTTGGTCGCTAAAACCATGCTGGCCAACAATATCTTCACTGGAGATTTTTAAGGTCATGTCATTAATGATGCCACTTAATGGGTATTCAGGTAGGTAGTCAATGTAACCTGCCTCTATAGGCCAGCTGTCTAATTGTTCATGAAGTATTTGGTAGGTGTCACCATTTTCATGATAGATAGGTTTTTCAAAGCGCGGTATAGCGTGAAAAAAATCCACGGTTAAATAGGATTGATAAGTGTTAATCCAGGCATTTTGCGCTGCTTCCAAAGACCCTGGGTTGGGGTGATGCAGGAAAGCAGTAATAAGGCTGTCTAGAGCCTGTGCTTTATTAAGAGTTTCAGACAACTGCGTATACGCATATAAATTGGCCGCGGAAAGTAGGCTCTCACCATTTAGTTTGGCTTTAATTTCAACGACTTCAGCCTTTTGAGAGGGACCTGACTGATCACAAGCACTTATAGAAACGCATGCCAGCACTGCAACCAAGCTTCGCATGAATAAATTACGCTGGGTAAAAACGGCATGTGTGTTCAAAGTCGGTCCTGTCTCTAAAGATTGCTTTTTCTTGTTTGAGTTAATCTCGCAGGCTCATAATTGTCCAGCCTTGCTGTTGGGCGTGAGCCAATAAAGTATCATCAGCATCAACGGCCACCGGGTAATCTACCAATTCTAATAAAGGTAGGTCATTTCGGGAATCGCTGTAAAAGTAGCTCCCTTGTAATGATAAGTCTTTTTCTTGAAGCCAGTCTGTTAAGCGCTGCACTTTACCGTCTTGAAAACTAGCAATACCACTGATTTTTCCTGTATATGTTCCGTTTAACATTTCTGGCTCTGTGGCAATGATGTCATCCACGCCTAGTTCTTTGGCAATCGGGGCCGTTACAAATAAATTAGTGGCGGTAATGATCAATAAATAATCACCCTTGTCACGGTGCTCTTTAAGTAAGTTGCGAGACTTTTGGGTGATGATGGGCAAAATTTGTTCGTTAACAAACTGAGCTCGTAGTGTGTGAAGAGTATCAAGGGGGTGTTGGGTGAGGGGTTCTAGAGAGAACTCTAGGTACTCAAGAATATCTAGCTTACCCAGTTGGTATTGCTGGAAATAATAATCGTTTTTCTCGCCAAACAATTTGGCATCCACTAAGCCTTGTGCCACTAGGAACTCACCCCAGCCATGATCACTATCACCGGATATGAGGGTATTGTCTAAGTCAAATATTGCCAGGGCCACGATGCTTTCCAACTAATAATAAGTTCAGCATTTTATATGGTGCAATCCGTACTGTCTGTAAATAATGTGTTGATTGGGTGAATGTCGTATATTTATATCAATATGGAATAAAAAAAGGCTGGTACATCAAGGCGTTGTGATAATAGTATGGGTGTAATTATAGGCTTATGAAATGGGATAAACAGTGATAGATGCTGATGGTTATCGTCCCAATGTAGGAATCATACTGGTTAACAAAAAGGCGCAAGTCTTATGGGCCAGACGCATCGGGCAGGATGCTTGGCAATTCCCTCAGGGTGGCATTAAAGAGCACGAAAGTGCTGAAGCTGCTTTGTATAGAGAGTTGCGAGAAGAAGTCGGTTTACTGCCTAAAGATGTCGACATTATCGGCTGCAGTAAGGGCTGGCTTCGATATAAGCTACCTAAGCGCATGGTAAGGCATAACAGTAAACCAGTCTGCATTGGGCAAAAGCAAAAGTGGTTTTTACTACAGTTAAAAACCAGTGAAAGTCGCATTAGTTTCGATTTTGGCGAAAAGCCTGAATTCGATGGCTGGCGCTGGGTGAGTTATTGGTATCCGTTAGGACAGGTGGTCCCCTTTAAACGGGACGTATATCGACGGGCGATGCGTGAATTAGCGCCTAAATTATTTGAACTTCAAGCAAGTCTTTAGCGATTCAAGCGGAATGCTGCTATTTTCGTTTTACTGGGTATTAATCTCAGTGTCATATTAAAGAATATAAACTGACCCAATAGTGCCACTTAAACATAATAAGGTTAGATAGAAAAAACATGCTTAATGTACTCAAACAAATCGTACAGGAGGTCAATAACGCCAGTCATCTCGATTCGGCGCTTGATATTCTGGTTGCGCGAGTACAAAACGCTATGCAAACCGAAGTGTGCTCGGTCTATGTAATTGATTCCGAGACTCGTCGTTATATTCTGCGGGCCAGTAAAGGCTTGAATCAGGACTCAATTGGTAAGGTAAGCCTTTCTGCCAATGAAGGGTTGGTGGGATTGGTAGGGGTGCGTGAAGAGCCCATTAACCTCGAAGATGCATCTTCTCACCCCAGATATCATTTTTTATCCGGCACAGGGGAAGAGAAGTTTAATAGCTTTTTAGGTGTGCCCATTATTCACCAAAAACGTATTCTGGGTATCTTGGTGGTTCAGCAATCTGCTCGGCGTAAGTTCGACGAGTCAGAAGAAGCCTTTATGATTACCATATCGGCTCAATTGGCCGGTGTGCTAGCTCACGCTGAAGCGGCCGGTATGGTCTTAGAGCTAGAAACATCTAAGAGTAAAAATAAAAAAGTTCGCCAAGATGTGGTGATTCCTGGTGCTCCGGCATCTCCGGGTGTTGCCATTGGTACTGTGGTTGTGTTGTCTCCCACCGCTGATTTATATGACGTTCCCGACCGCGAAATAAAAGACGTTCCTCAAGAAATAGAGCGCTTTCAATGCGCCATTGCAGGTGCCCGTGCGCAAATTAAACAGTTAGGAGAAAAACTCGCTGATCTTCGCCCTGAAGAGCAGGCATTGTTTGATGTGTATATTCGCATGTTGGACGATGATGCTTTGGGTAGCGAAGTCATTCGGCGCATTGAAGAAAACCATCAGTGGGCACAATCGGCACTTCGAGACGTCATACTTGAATACGTTGCGCATTTTGATCGCATGGATGATGCCTACTTAAGGGAGCGAGCCACTGATATCAAAGATCTTGGTTCTCGTGTGTTAGCAAATCTGCAAGAAAGCATTAAGTTACCGGTCGATTCAGACTTCCCTGATAACTGCATTTTAGTAAGTGAAGAATTAACGCCGTCAATGTTAGGCGAAGTGCCCGAGCATAAATTAGTGGGTCTTGTGAGCGCTAAAGGCTCTGCCAATTCTCATGTGGCCATATTGGCCCGTGCTCTAGGCGTTCCCACCATTATGGGCGCGGTTGATTTACCGGTTAAATTAATGGATGGCATTGAGCTGGTAGTAGATGGTTATCGTGGTCGTTTGTATACCCACCCGTCCGCCAGAATTCGTCAGCAGTTTCAAGATATTGTAGAAGAAGAGCGTGCCTTGGTAGAGGGCCTTGAAGCCATTAAGGATTTGCCTGCCCAAACTCAAGATGGTCATCGCTTACAATTGTGCGTTAATACTGGATTAATCACTGATGCATTACGCTCTGTAGATAAAGGCGCTGAAGGGGTTGGCTTATATCGAACTGAAGTGCCTTTCATGATGAAAGAGCGCTTTCCATCTGAAAATGAACAAGAAAAAATATACAGAACTCAATTAGAAACGTTTGCACCTCAGCCTGTGACCATGCGTACCTTAGACATTGGCGGCGACAAGTCTTTAACATACTTCCCAATTACTGAAGACAACCCCTTTTTAGGCTGGCGTGGAATTCGAGTCACCTTGGATCACCCAGAAATCTTTTTATTGCAAATACGCGCTATGTTAAAAGCAAGCGTGGGGTTGGATAACTTAAAAATCATGCTTCCTATGATTACCAATATTACGGAAGTAGAGGAAGCCCAGTATTTAATCTATCGAGCCCATGAAGAGGTGCTAGAGGAAGGCTATAAAGCCGCAATGCCTCAAATAGGCGTGATGATTGAAGTGCCCGCGGCTGTTTATCAAGCGCGCCAATTAGCTCAAATGGTTGATTTTATTTCAGTGGGCTCTAACGACTTAACTCAGTACCTATTGGCGGTAGATCGAAATAATCCACGAGTAGCGGATTTATACGATTCTTTTCATCCGGCAGTTCTATCTGCATTACAGCAAGTATGTGATGCGGGCAAAAAAGAAAACTGTGTGGTGAGTGTGTGTGGCGAAATGGCAGGCAACCCAGGAGGCGCTCTTTTGTTAATGGCCATGGGTTACGACATGCTTTCCATGAACGCCACCAACTTACCCCGTGTTAAATCTGTCGTGCGTAGTGTGAATATGGATTTCGCTAATTCTCTATTAGAAGAAGTGATGTTGCTCGATACTCCGCAAGTGGTTTATAGCACAGTAGAGCTTGCTCTTAATAAGCATGGCCAAGGCCATATTCTCGGCCCCGCTTCCCGCTCAAAATAAAGCGTGTATTTAATTCCACTTAGTCGTTGCCCTTTCAAGTAAAGTGCGTAGAATGCGCCTCCTCCTCAAGGCAGGGCCAGAAATATTTGGCATTTCTT
>OJBM01000143.1_pt1 | contig 32811 bp, 25 predicted proteins | sample 1591061 | NCBI WGS metagenome assembly OJBM01 (sample SAMN05416872, study PRJEB24817) | seawater metagenome | isolation source: Sea water | place: Canada:Atlantic | collected 2013-11
ACCGCATTTGATGGCCGTGGCAATGCCTATACGACTGTGTTTATCGACAGCCAGGTGGTGAAGTGGGACATCAAAAAAGCCATACAGGCTTATGAAGGAAAAAAAGTAAATTATATTACTCAAAAACTCGACGTCATGTATCAGCCTGGTCACAACCACACCACCATGGGTGAAACCCGTGATGCCGATGGTAAATGGTTGGTGTCTTTATGCAAATTCTCTAAAGACCGTTTTTTAAATACCGGCCCATTAAAATCTGAGAACGATCAATTAATTGATATCTCAGGAGACACCATGAAGTTGGTTCACGATGGCCCAACCTTCGCTGAACCTCATGATTGCATGATGGTTCATCGCTCTAAGGTCAAACCGTTGAAAATTTGGAAACGTGATGATCCGTTTTTTGCCAATACGGTTAAAAAAGCAAAAGCCCATGGCGTCACATTAGAAACCGATAACAAAGTCATTCGCGAAGGCAATAAGGTGTTTGTATACATGACTTCTGTGGCTCCTGTATTTGGCATGGATAAGTTCAATGTGAAGGTAGGAGATGAGGTGACCGTGACGGTGACCAACCTAGACATGATTGAAGATGTGACGCACGGGTTCTGCATTGCCGATCATGGTGCACAAATGGAAATTGGTCCACAAGCCACCGCATCGGTGACCTTTATGGCCAATAAACCGGGCGTGTACTGGTACTACTGCAATTGGTTCTGCCATGCACTGCACATGGAAATGCGCGGGCGTATGTTGGTAGAGGCTTAATACTTAATTGCATTAAGCGAATTTAGATTTAGCAGGAGAATATATGTTCAAGGGCCACTTACTAAGTGTGTTATTGCTAATGATGTTTTGCCAAACTGGTTTGGCAAAAGCATGGCTAATTGAATCTCAAGAAGATGTCAGTGCGGTTTTTAGAAGCGCACAAAATTTGGATTCTATTACCATTAAGCAAGGCCACTATCATGGCCCTTGGCATATAACCAAAACCCTGACTTTAAATGCTGAACCCGGTGCGGTATTGGATGGGAAAGGACTAAGCCATGCTCTGCAAATTAGTGCAGATAATGTAGAGATTAATAACCTTAGCATCGTTAATTGGGGAGATGACATTGGTCAACTTCACAGCGGTGTATTCGTTCATAAAACAGCAAAAAATGTATCGCTGAACGCCTTAAGCTTAAAAGGCGCGGCTTTTGGAATTTGGGTAGACGCGTCCCCTAATATCACCATTAAAAATTGTAAAATTGAAGGGGATTTATCCATTCGCTCTCAAGACAGAGGCAATGGCATTCACCTTTTTAATGTCAGTCACGCCCTAGTTGAAAAAAATGAAGTTTGGCATAGCCGTGACGGAATTTATATTGATACCAGCAATAACAACCAGTTAATTTCAAACTACTTACACGATTTACGATACGGCGTTCACTACATGTACAGTCATCACAATCAACTCTCTAAAAATATTACAGAACGCACCCGCACAGGCTACGCACTCATGCAAAGTCATCACCTAGATGTGCAAAATAACTCAAGCATTAACGACTTTAATTACGGCATATTAATGAACTACATCACTTACAGTGACATTAGCCACAATCAAGTGAGTCATGTTCGCCAAGGCCGCAATCCCAATACCAACATGGCAGTGGGAGATACCATCGCAGGCGCCGATGGTAAGGCCGTTTTTGTTTATAATTCCGTATTCAATACCTTGTCATTTAATCAATTCTCAACCAGTGATTTGGCGATTCATTTAACAGGTGGATCCACAGACAATAAGATATTTGCCAACGCTTTTGTGGGTAATCGGAATCAAGTGAAGTATGTTTCTAATCGCGCCCAAGAATGGTCATTCGAGGGGCAAGGTAATTACTGGAGTGATTACTTGGGTTGGGATGTAAACGATGATGGCTTAGGGGATAGCCAATACGCCCCCAATAACGCCATCGATCAATTACTGTGGAAATACCCCAGCGCACGCTTGTTATTTAATAGCCCTGGAATATTGTTACTGCGCTGGGTGGAAAATCAGTTTCCTGTATTTAAAAAGCCCGGCATTACCGACAGTTTCCCCATGATGGCTCAGCCCATCAATTTAAAGAACAACGTGTGTCGTTCAGTTAAGAAGGTCGCTATTCATGGTAGTTGAACTAGAAAATGTACAAATGCATTTTAATAATCAGGTACACGCCCTTAATGATTTAAGTTTGTCATTAACACAAGGTAAGGTACTGGGTTTATTTGGTCACAATGGTGCGGGAAAAACCACCACCATAAAATTAATTCTTGGCCTGCTCTGCCCCACTTCAGGAAGCGTTAAGGTCATGGGACAAAACCCGGCCATTCATTCTCAAATAAAATCAGATATTGGCTTCTTACCAGAGAACGTGCAGTTTTATGAACAACTTACCGGCCGTGAAGTATTACATTATTTTGCAAAACTTAAGGGGCATGCCCTAGGTCATGCTGATAGTTTGTTAGAGCAATTTCAATTAGAACATGCCGCCAATCGCCCCGTTAAAACCTACAGTAAAGGCATGCGCCAACGCTTAGGCTTAGCCCAAGCCATGCTAGGTGAGCCTAAACTTTTGTTGCTAGACGAGCCCACGGTTGGGTTAGACCCCATGGCCACCAGACAATTTTATGAGCACGTAGACTATTTACAAAAACAAGGGTGCACGCTGATTATTTGTTCACACGTATTGCCTGGCATTGAAAGTTTTATTGATCAGGCACTGATCATGAACAAAGGGCACGCGGTGGTTCAAGGCAGTGTTCATGATTTAAATATGGATGCCCAGTTACCTGTGCACATTGAAGTACAAGCAGATCAATTACCTGAAAAGATTGAAGGTGAATTAAGTCGCCATCAAATTAATAATCTATGGCGTATCGAGGTAAACCCACAACTACAAGTACCTGCCATGCAACAACTCAGTCAACTCAAAGGCTTGCAGAAGCTGTTAGCAAAAGCCCCGAGCCTAGACGATTTGTATCATCACTATATGTCCAGTCATGACTCTTTAGGGGGTTACTCTGTATGACTTCAAGTATTCATTACCCACCTATTTTGATTATTGCCCAAAAAGAATGGATGGATGGCCGCAGAAATCGCTGGTTACAATCCATCACAATTTTATTATTTTTACTGGCTCTGGGCATTGCCTATTTAGGGGGTGCCGTGGCTGGTCAAATTGGTTTTACCAGTTTAAGCAATACCGTCATTAGCTTAGCCAGCCTTGCGGTTTTGGTTATGCCATTGATCGCCTTACTGCTAAGTTATGATGCTATTGTCGGCGAGGAAGAAAGTGGCACCCTATTGTTATTAAGTGCTTATCCCATCTCGCGCTTTCAATTATTTATGGGTAAGTGGTTAGGGCACTGTGCGGTATTAGGCAGCAGTATCGTGGTTGGTTTTGGCTGCGCGGCACTGGTATTAGCTTTCACCACAAAGGTGCCGGCTTTTGATTTATTTACCGCGTTTGGCATTTTCATATGCTCTGCGTTATTGCTGGGCATGAGCTTTATTGCCATTGGCATGTGGGTGAGCAACGTCAGTCGTAGCCGTGCCCAAGCAGCCGGTATCGCGTTACTCATTTGGTTTTTAGCGGCCGTGTTATTTGATTTACTGGTATTGGCCATATTGGTCATGACCCAAGGGCATTTAGAAAGTAATTTTTTAGCCGGGTTATTGCTGGCAAACCCCACTGATATTTTCCGCATGATTAATTTTTCCATGTTCAGTGATATGCAGCAACACACCGGCCTCATGGATTTACAACAAGACATGGATTTTGGCTTATATCAATTATTAATAATGGCCATTGGCTGGGTGGTATTGCCATTGGTACTGGCTTTTTACAGTTTTAAAAGGAGGGTTTGATCATGGCTAAAGCAATAATTAAAAACATATTAACGATACTTTTTTGCACGCTAATAGCTGCTTGCGCCATGGAAGAAGCAGAAGTTTTACAAGCCACCATGATAGACAGTGGTGACGAATGCCAAGTATGTGGCATGTTGATTAACCGCTTACCTGGGCCAAAGGGGCAAGCCATTTTTGATCATCAACATGTTAAGTTCTGCTCTACCCGTGACATGGTGTCGTTTTACAATGATGAAGAAAACACCCACAGAGTGTCGCAATTATTTGTTCACGACATGGCCAATAATGATTGGCAACAACCTAACCCTTCTCACTTTATTGACGGAGGCAAAGCTTGGTATGTTGATGGGTCAAGTAAAACGGGAGGCATGGGCCCCACCTTCGCCAGTTTTTTACACGAGGAGGACGCTAAGAAATTCGCTAAAGAGTTTGGTGGCAAGGTAAAAACGCTCTCTCAATTAAGCCAGCCTTAATTGAGAGAGCGGTGCCTATTATTCATAAATATACAATTCAAGGCCGCTAACAAGCGCAGCGCATGGCCTTTGCAGGAGAAGCGGTACGATAAGCCACTATGGGAAATGCTTGCTCGTCTTGGGCTCGTTTAAAATCTAATTCTGACTCACACTTTCTAAAGCGGCTATCAAACATGATCACTTGCGATACCGCTACGCCTAACCCCTTGTATATGTACTTAGAGTCGCTCACCCACTCACTGTAACTGGTAAATCGAAATAACTCAGCCCCAATGGGGTACAGTAATTTTGACATGCGCATATTTTGGCATAGATGGATATTACTGTAGATCCACTTCTTTAAAGCATGAAATTTTGAAGGTGTCATATTCATATTTTTCTTATTATTTAGTTACTATTTATTGGGACTATTTTAGTAAGCTTCAAGTTTTAAAAACAAGCTAAAACGTTTTCAAAACGGTTTGGCTTGTTTTTAATCTTATTTGCCAGCCTAGTATTAGCGCATCCAATGAGCATTGGCCTTCCCTATATAAGGTAGAGCCTTGGCAGTGCAAAAAGTTCTATTAGAGTAATAAGTGGCGAATATCTTTTAATAATCCAGCCAAATACGCCATGAATCGTGCCGCTTCGGCCCCATCAATGACTCTGTGATCATAGGTCAATGCCATGGGCAGCATTAACCTGGGCACAAAGCCCTTACCAGTTTGATCGTAAACTGGCTGCAAACTGGCACGGCTTAGCCCCAATATGGCCACCTCAGGGGCATTAACGATAGGGGTAAACTGCGTACCGCCAATGCCCCCAAGGCTTGAAATACTAAAGCCTCCCCCTTGCAGGGCATCCATTGGCAGCTTTTTATCACGGGCTTGTTTGGCAAGAGTTGTTATTTGCTGAGCAATTTCCAATAGGTTTTTTTGATCGGCCCCTTTTATCACCGGCACCATAAGGCCCTGTGGCGTTTCTACGGCAACGCCCACATTCATGTACTTTTTAATGATTAAGTGTTTACCATCTGCATCTAAAGAGCTGTTGAATTGCGGGAATTTTTGCAGGGCATGCACCACCGCCTTCACCACAAATGCCAACATGGTCATCTTGCCTTCAATCTGAGTGGGCAATATTTCACGTCGGTAGTGCTCAAGCTCAGTGATGTCGCTTTGCTCGAAATGAGTAACCATAGGAACATGGCGCCAACTGCTGCTCATATTTCGAGCGGTGGCTTGTTTAATGCGATTTAACGGCTGACTTTGCACTTCCCCAAATTGACTAAAGTCTATGGCAGGCAAACTAAATTGTTCATGGCTGGGCGGCGCAGGCTTATTTAGATTGTCCTTCACATAAGACTTAATATCGTCTTTGCATATTCGCCCTTTAGGCGCTGTTCCTTTTACCTTTTGTAATAACACCCCCATTTCCCTAGCCAAACGACGTACCGCTGGGCCAGCGTATACCCTTTCGCTTTCTGAAGTATCGGCCGCTTCGTTAGATTTCAAAGGATTTGGGGCTGGGCTTTGTGCAAGTTTTATAGCCGACTCAGTCGGCTTTTCCATTGCCTGCTCACTAGGGCTATTGGCTTGCCCAAATGTATCCGCTGAAATGACTTTTTCTTGCAACAAATCAGGCACGTCAACGGTACCCATTAATGTGCCACCGGTTATTTCATCACCCTCTTTTATTAACCAGGTTGTTAATACACCAGAGAATTCTGCCGGAATATCCATAGTGGTTTTATCTGACTCTAGCACCATGAGGGTTTGATCTTTTTCAATTTCATCCCCTACCTTCACATTCACTTCAATTACCGACACCGCATCTACCGTACCAATATCAGGCACCCGTAATGACTGGCATATAATAGAATCTATGGTTACTCCCTGTGTTGATTTTTCGTCTGCCATCATAGTTTGTGCTGTCGATTCTTGAATCGCTTGTTGAGATGGGCTAGGGGCTTCAGGGATTGTTTCAGTGCTATATAACACTTGCGCTTTTGGTTCCATTAAAACACTTAACATGGGTGAGCCACTACTGACCTTGTCACCAACGTTTACCAGTAATTCTTTAATTTTTCCTGAAAAAGTGGCTGGAATGTCCATGGTGGTTTTATCTGACTCCAACACCATCATGGTTTGGTCTGTTTCCACCAGCTCGCCCACCACCACATTCACTTCAATGACTTCCACATCATCCGTGCTACCCAAGTCTGGGATAAAAATAGTTTCCACACTCATAAGCAACTCCTTAGCGCTGTACTGGGTCAAGTTGATCGGCATCAATGGCAAACATCTCAATGGCCTTTGCCACCACGGATTGTTCTATATGCCCTAGATCGGCAAGCGCTTTTAAAGCTGCCACACACACAAAATAACGATCCACTTCAAAAAAATGCCTTAACTTATTACGGGTGTCACTGCGTCCAAAGCCATCAGTACCTAATACCCGGTAACATTTTCCGGGTAAAAACTCTCGCACTTGATCGCCATAGCTTTTCATGTAATCGGTGGCGGCGATAATAGGCCCTTGAGTATTGGCCAAACAAGATTCCACATAACTGGTTTTAGCCACTTCCATGGGGTGCAACATATTCCAACGTTGAGTGCTTAAACCTTGCTTACGTAATTCATTGAAGCTGGTCACACTCCAAATATCACAACTAACATTAAATTCCTTGGTTAAAATAATGGCTGCTGCCTGCACTTCTCTTAAAATGGCGCCAGAGCCCAACAGCTGAACGTGCAACATGGGGGATTTATTTTTATCCGCTTCGTCTGATTTTTTTAATAGGTACATACCACGAATAATGTCTTTTTCAATATTGCTGGGCTTGGCTGGCTGAACATAATTTTCATTCATGGCAGTAATGTAATAGAAAATATTTTCTTGATTGCTAATCATACGCCTTAAGCCATCTTGAATGATCACCGCCATTTCATAACCAAATGCAGGGTCATAACACACACAGTTTGGAATGGTGCCTGCTAAAATATGGCTATGACCATCTTGATGCTGCAAACCTTCACCGTTTAACGTGGTACGTCCAGCTGTTGCGCCAATTAAAAAGCCCCGCGCTTGAGCATCACCAGCGGCCCAAGATAAATCCCCCACACGTTGAAAACCAAACATGGAGTAAAAAGTATAAAAAGGAATAAGAGTACAATTATTGTTACTGTAAGAAGTGGCCGCCGCTAACCAAGCTGAAAAAGCCCCAGCTTCATTAATACCCTCTTCTAGCATGCGCCCTTTTTTATCCTCCCGATAAAACATCACCTGCTCCGAGTCCATAGGCGTGTATTTTTGGCCCTGCGAGGAGTAAATTCCCAGCTGGCGAAACATACCTTCCATACCAAAGGTACGGGCTTCATCTGGAATGATGGGCACCACTCGCTCGCCAATCTCTTTATCCTTGGTCAATAGCGTTAATAAGCGCACAAACGCCATGGTGGTGGATATTTCGCGCTTGCCTGATCCTTTTAAAACTGAATCAAACAAAGACAAAGGCGGCACATTCAACACTTCGCCTTTTTCCCTTCTCTGCGGTAAAAAACCTCCCAGTTTTTTACGCTGCTCTAGCATGTATTTCATTTCAGGGCTGTCACTACTGGGCCGATAAAAAGGCACAGTTTCCAGTTCTTTATCTGATAGGGGTATGTCAAAGCGATCACGAAAGCGTTTTAAACTTTCCACATCTAATTTCTTAACGCTGTGAGTGGTATTTTGCGCTTCACCTGCGCTGCCTATACCGTAGCCCTTAACGGTATGTGCCAGAATAACCGTGGGTTGGTTTTTATGATTGGCCGCCTCTGCATAGGCGGCATACACTTTATAGGGGTCATGACCACCACGATTTAATCGATAAATATCATCATCTGATAAATCTTCCACTAACTTTAACAACTCAGGGCTGGTGCCAAAAAAGTGTTTACGGGTGTAAGCGCCGCCTTTTACTTTGTAATTTTGAAATTCTCCATCTACCACTTCATTCATGCGCTTTTGCAATAGGCCTTGCGTATCTTTGGCTAATATAGAATCCCAATGGCGCCCCCAAATTACCTTAATAACATTCCAGCCAGCACCACGAAACTGGCCCTCTAGTTCTTGAATGATTTTCCCGTTACCCCGTACCGGGCCATCTAGACGCTGCAAATTGCAATTTACCACAAACAACAAATTATCCAGTTGCTCACGGCCCGCTAAAGAAATGGCTCCTAGGGTTTCTGGCTCGTCTGTTTCACCATCCCCTAAAAATGCCCACACTTTTCTTTGACCGCGAGTAACAAGCCCACGTTTATCTAAATAATTCATTACATGGGCTTGGTAAATGGCCTGAATTGGGCCTAGTCCCATGGAAACCGTGGGGAATTGCCAGTAGTCAGGCATGAGCCAAGGGTGCGGGTAAGAAGACAGCCCCTTGCCATCCACTTCTTGACGAAAATTATTTAACTGGTTTTCATTAAGGCGCCCTTCTAAAAAAGAGCGGGCATATATGCCAGGTGAAATGTGCCCTTGGTAATAAATTAAATCCCCTAACGGGTTGTCTTGCATGGCTTCATTGGGTGCGCGAAAAAAATAATTAAAGCCCACATCGTACAAGGTAGCACTGGAAGAAAAACTGGAAATATGTCCGCCTAAATCCCCTTCTTTTGCATTGGCACGCATCACCATGGCTAACGCGTTCCAGCGAATTAAAGAGCGAATTCTGCGCTCCATAAATAAGTTCCCGGGCATGCGGCGCTCTTTATTAGCCGGAATACTGTTTCGAAATGCTGTCACATAGGCATAAGGTAAAGGAGCCGAGTTATGGCTGGCACGAGCTGCCAGTTGTTCAATAAGTTGCGCTGCTCGCTCTCCCCCTTGTTCTTTAATAATATAGTCAATGGCTTCTAGCCATTCTTGGTCTTCAAATGTTTGATCGTCTAGGGAGGCTGGTAACTTTTCTACAACATTGGCTTGTGATGATTGATCCATCATTTTTCCTGTTTATTATTTTTAGTAGGTAAAGAAGGGATGCACCGCCTTTTGTTTAAAAAACGGTGTGGTAGATATTTGGAGGCGCTAAACCAACGGCCTCCTTAGAATCATTAGCCTAAAGAGCGCACCATATTTTCAGGCTTTAATACTTCATCTAATTGTTCATCGGTCATTAAGGATTCTGCCCGAACCAAATCAATGACATTTTGATTGGTGGCTAAAGCATGTTTAGCAATACGTGATGCATTTTCATACCCGATATAAGGGTTAATAGCAGTAATGACCCCTATGCTGTTGTTAACCATTTTTCGACAATGTTCAACATTGGCAGTAATGCCTTCAATGCAACAGGTTTCCAACATGGTCATGGCTTTGGTTAGATACTCTATGGAATCCAATACGCAATAGGTAATCAGTGGCTCCATGGCATTAAGCTGCAATTGTCCAGCTTCTGCTGCCATGGTGATGGATAAATCGTGACCGATTACTCGATAAGCCACTTGGGACACGGCTTCAGGAATCACAGGGTTAACTTTACCGGGCATAATTGAGCTACCAGGTTGGCGCTCGGGTAAATTTATTTCATTAGGGCCGGCATAAGGGCCCATGCTGAGCAAACGTAAGTCATTACAAATTTTTGAAAGTTTTATGGCTAAGCGTTTCATCATGCTGGAAAACAGCACAAATGCCCCCATGTCAGAAGACGCTTCAATTAAGTCACTTGCTTGAACAAACGGGTAGCCGCTAATATTGGCTAGATGATTGGTGGCCAATTCTCCAAAGGTACTGTGAGCATTTAAGCCTGTGCCTACTGCGGTGCCTCCTAGATTTACTTCGGTTAGTAATTGAGACAATTCGCTGAGCCGATCTATGTCTTCACTTAGCGTGCTGGCGAAAGCTTTAAATTCCTGTCCCAATGTCATGGGCACCGCATCTTGTAATTGAGTACGGGCCATCTTGATCACAGATGAGAACTCTTCGCCCTTTACCATAAAGGCATTTCTTAACGAGGTTAATGCATCCACCATTTTGTGATGGCTTTGTAATATGGCTAAACGCACTGCCGTTGGATAAGCATCGTTGGTAGATTGAGAACGGTTTAAATCATCGTTGGGATGCATGTACTGGTATTCACCAGGCACGTGACCTAAGTGCTTTAAACACAAATTGGCAATCACTTCGTTGGCGTTCATATTGGTGGAAGTGCCTGCTCCACCCTGAATCATTTCCACTACAAAGGCATGGTGATGCTTGCCTTCAATTATTTCATCTGTCACACATATTATGGCGTTCAGTTTTTCCTTTGATAACAACTCTAAATCTGAATTGGCAACAGCACAGGCCTGCTTTACATAAGCCAGCGCCTGAACCAGTTCAGGGAAGTTTGAAAGGGGCTCACCCCCTAAGTCAAAATTAATGAGTGCTCGCTGAGTTTGAATGCCATACAACGCATCTTTTGGCACAAGGGCTGTGCCCAGCAAATCTTTTTCTTCACGAAATTCATTGGTATTGTTCATAAGATCTCTTCTTTTTTATTATTGGCTTAATCTCTTAAGAGCAAAACATCGGCCAACTTATCAAATACTCGAAAAGTCCTATATTTACAGGGTAAATTGGGTATATTTTTAAATAACCCCCTCTAAAAGGTTATAACTTTGGTGATAAAAAATAATCACTAATAAATTTTAATATACCGACTTTAATTGAAAAACCGACTTATCATCGGTAATAAGTAATAAAGAAATTAGCATTCATAAGTTAATGGTGAAAACAACGGATATTAAGTACTTTTAGAGCGTGAACTTTCAGTTTTTAGTAGATTTTTGACAGGTGCTAAAATAAAAAAGGCCGGTGTTCATTTTTATAATCCCCCCTATAACTAGAACAAAGGTTATAGGGGTTTAAACATTAACCATTAAAAAAAGTAACAGGAAGATGACGTCTTATAAGACGTCATCTTCTTGAGCAGATTTTTTTAAACGCTTGCTTAGTGCTGGTTGAGAAATCCCCAATAGTCGCGCTGCCGTAGACTGGTTACCATGAGCACGCTTCATGGACTCTTTAATTAATAAAGTGGAGATTTCTTTTAGGGTAGGCAATGGCTGATCACTGATGAAAATTTCCCGTTCACCATCCATAAGTGACGCATCAGGTAAAGAGCTTTCCTGTCCATCCATGGCTTGTTTAAACACCGACATAGACAAGGTACGAGACTGATGTACACTTAATGCATCATAAGCCATGGCCCTAAGTTCGCGAATGTTCCCGGGAAAAGAATAGTTACCTAACAACACGGCCAATTCCCGTGGCACATTAGGCTTAACTTTTCCTAGTTCTTTGGCAGCCGCTTCTAAAAAGAAATCTAATAATAAAGCCACATCCCCTTTGCGTTGTCTTAATGGTGGGATGTCTACGTGGTGTACTTTCAATCGGTAATAAAGATCGTTACGAAAATCACCAGCACGCTGTTTCTTATTTAAGTCCTGATGCGTGGCGGCAATAATACGCGCCTGAATGCGCTTGGGTTTATCACTGCCTATGGGGTAATACTCCCCTTCTTGTAATAACCGCAACAATTTCACTTGGGAAGCAATATTTAAATCGCCAATTTCATCTAGAAATAACGTTCCTGCCCCTGCTTGTTCAATCATGCCGGCGCGTTGGCTGTCGGCACCTGTGAACGCGCCACGCTTATGACCAAACAAAGTATCGGCAAATAAGTGATCGTCTAACCCTGCTACGTTCACACAGACTAATTCTCCCCCTCGCCCGCTGGAGTCATGAATAGCCTTGGCGATTAATTCCTTTCCCACTCCGCTTTCACCGGTAATTAAAATTGGCTGTTTGCTGCGTGAAACGGATAAAATATATTGGAAGATAGATCGCATGCGGGCATCGTTGGTAACGATATGAGAAAAGGCATCTTGGTCGGGGGATGTATTTTCAAGCATGTACTGACGCAGGGATTGGTTTTCAATATTCAATTCTTGAAAGCGCACTACCCGTTTAATGCCACCCATTAAGCGCTCGGGCTCATCGGTTTTAACATAATAATCATACGCGCCACTTTTAATGCATTGCACCGCACGCTCTATTTGGCCAATGCCACTGATAATAATCACGGCAATATGAGGATGGCATTCTACAATTTTTTCAAGCAAGGCCTCACCAGATAAATGGGGCATATTTAAATCCAATAACACCACTGCAAATTGGCCTGTGGCCAATTCATCCATTACCAAGCGGCTGTCGGTACACTGCTTAATGTTGTCAATGCCCGCATAGCGTTCTAATGAAAAACTTAAACTGCGCAAAAAAACTTCTTCGTCATCCACCATTAATATTTTAAATGAGGGGTATAAGGTATTAGTCATAGTTGAAGCCCTTTATCAACAGCAGGCATAGATAATGTCACTGTGGTGCCTACCCCGGGTTTTGATGTGAAATGCATTAGGCCATCATGATCGCGCACGATACCAGCTGACACCGACAAACCTAATCCGGTGCCACCTTCTTGGCGATTGGTGGTAAAAAATGGGTCTGTTAATTTTGCCATGTTTTCCTCACTAATGCCGCACCCTTGATCGGTAATTTGTAAACTCACTCGGCGCGAATATTTATCATAATGTGTGGAAATCCGAATGGTGCTTTCAGTGCCCTGACTGGCCTGAATGGCATTTAAAATTAGGTTCACAATGACTTGTTCAATGCGTTGCGCATGACCCATAATTTTAGGTAAATTCGCTTCAAAGTCATTCACAAATTCAATGGACGTTTTATTAATGGTATTAACCGTTAGCCTGCAAGCGGTTTCGCATAGCTCATTTACATCTAGGCATTCCATTGAATGCTTGTCATCACCACTTTGGCTGGAAAAATGCTTTAGGTCGGCCACGATGCCTTTAATACGTTTTGTACTGTCGTCCATATCTTGCAGTATACTGCTCAAAGTATCGCGCATTTTAGGATAAGGCATGCCCATTAATTCAAGACCGCCTTTTTGTTGGTATTCTTCATCCAGTATTTCTCGTATTTCATCAAAGGCTTCCAATACCACAGGAAAGTTTAACGTGAGAATTCCGCAAGGATTATTAATTTCATGGGCCACACCTGAAACCAATATCCCCAGTGACGCCATTTTATCCACCTGCATTAATTGCTTTTGACGCTCTTGCAAATCTTGGGTGCGCTCTTCCACTTTTTTTCTTAAAGAGCGATTCCAAATACCCACCGTAGCAATGATAAACAACATGAGCACCGACACCACTGCACCGCTTAAACCAAGGGTTTTCCATGGGAAACCCGCTTCAAGTGTGCCAAACCATTTTTGATATATTTGTTGCTGACGGCCGGTATTTTTTAAGATGGCCAGCCCTTGTGCAAACTGCGCCAATAAATCCTCTTCACCTTTTCGTACTGCATAACCGTATCGCTGAGCTAAAAACGGCTGCATGACCGTTCGAATATTAGTGAGTTTCAGTTCGCGGCTTAAATACAGGCCAGGCAAATTAGCCACGGCGGCATAATCGTGTTTTAAAGTGGCCAGTAAGCGCAGGGCATCGGCATGGGTATCCACTAAAATGAGCGTCACATTCAAATCTAAAATCTTTAATTTGTCATGCATGATGCCGCCACGCTGTACGATCACCTCTTTGCCGGTCAATTCATTTAAGGATTCAATATTAGGGCTTAGGGGGTGGGCAAATAAAGATTGATGAACAAGCGCATGGGAAGGCGAGAAATCAAAGATTTGTTTACGAGGCTCAGACACAGACATGCCCTGAAGAACATCCAACTCACCGGTGAGCACAGCTTTGCGCATATCGCTCCACAGGCCTAATTGAATGTCCACCTGAATACCCATCACTTCGGCAATGGCTTGGGTAAGTTCTACGTTATAACCGGTGGCTACACCTGCTTCATCGAGGAATTCGTAAGGAGGGTAATTGTGATCGCCCCCTACCCGAATCACACCATGGTGGGCATGATGAATCACCACACTGTCTGCGGCCAACGCTTTTATGGGAAGCCCATGCACTAAGACAAGCAATAACCCTGTCAAACACTTCCATCTGGCTAATTTCACACCCATCACCCTTATTATTATTGGCTAAATATCCCTAGCGATGATTAAACACGCTTTAAACTGGGTTATTTAATTCATTGAGTTTAGCAGTGAAGCTTGCTTGGTGAAATCACATAGCGCCTAAAGATTGCAGCACTGGGCTGCGATTTGCAGCGCGTACCATGGCCTGCGCCAAAACCTTAGTGGCATCAATGACAATACTGGTTTCTAGTTGCTCTTCGGTAATGGCCAATGGAATTTCCGTGCAACCTAAAATAATGGCTTGAGCACCTTTGCGGGACAAAAACCGCGACGCCAACAATAAATCATTACGAGCACGTACCTGCACCGGACTTGAGTGGGACTTAATACCGTAATCTTTATCATAAATGGCGGGGCTCACAAACAAAGACTGTATGTCTTCAGGTGGTTGAATTACATGTATGCCATAACGATTCATGACCTGCGTATAAACTTGGGAGTTAACCGTACCGACTGTGCCTAATACACCCACTTGAGTCACTTGTGGGTATTGCTGGACCATTAATTTGGCCACTTCTTCAATTAAATGCACCAATTCCACATGTTCGGGAATGTCTCTTAATACTTGATCTAAAATCAAAGGAGCATGAGCGGTATTGCAAGGAATGCCCACCACACTTGACCCTAAATCAGACAACTGATTAATAATTCTGGCAATGCTGGTGGCAGGGTTTTGCGATATTTCCCCCGACAGAAATTGACTGCGATCTACCGTTAAATGCGGTGCAGATAACATGGCCACGGGCAAATGTTCCTGATCGCAACTGGCATCGGTGGCATCGTATATTTTTCTAATTAAATCGATAGCAGCATAACTGCCCATACCACCGACTACACCTATTTGTTTATCTTTCATAATGAAACCTTCATGGGTTTAACATTGATCCCATATTCATACAAAGCATTGAGGATAAAACTGATTTGTAAAAAAGTCCTCCAATCATAGATTGGAGGCAAAAGGGCACAACTAAAACGGTTTAAAATTTCACATCTAGGTTCACCTGGTAACGCATCATGGTTTTGGCACTGCCATCGTCCTGAAGCGAAGCCACCACTGAATCGTCTAAGGTTTCAGAATAAAACAAACGCGGGGTAATGCTGACTTTGGAATCCAGCTTATATTTAAGCTGCGCCATACCGCCTTCAAAGTTTTCTAGCGCATGCATGTCAGTTTGAGTAAATTCGCCGTTAGCCAAAGTCCCTAACTGCCCTACTCGCCAATAGCTTAAGTTTCCTGTTAATTGACCACCAAGCTGATAACCGAAGCCAGCAATTAACGCCTCGCCTTGGCTTTCGTAGCTGGTGCTGGCATCTTCGTTGGTCACGTTGGCATCTAGCGTGAAACTGGCTTTGCCCATTTTTGCTTTCGCAGTAAGGGTGGTCATGGCGCTGGATTCCAAATCACCTAAACGATCAGAGGTATCGTCATCCAGTGCAATGTGACCTAGACCTAAGGTGACATCTCCAAAACCGTACACCACTTGTAAATGGTTCCAAGCCAGATCGCTGTTACCATTGCGCGATTCGTCAATAATAAAGTGTGCACTGTTAATGGTGACAGGGCCTGCTGTAAATGTTGCCGCCCCCCCTTCTAGAGTTTGAGTGTCCTCTAAATATAATTCGGTGGTGCGAAAATAATTAGCCGGAACTTTACCACCATCAATTCTTAAATTTTCAATACCTGTGTAGCTCACATAAGCTTGGTCGTAACCAAAATCGGCTGAATTGTCAGACCCTAACGTGTCGTGAGAGCTATCATTGTTAGAGGCATTATTACGCAGGCGAAACTTCACACTGATGTCATCATTTACTTGAACTTTAGCACCGATACGTAACCGAATACGGGCACGATCACTGTCGCTTTGATAATTCACATTGTAATCTTCACCACGCAGACGAAAATCCCCAAAGACGGTGACTTTATCTTCAAGGCTAATAGCCGCTTGACTGCCCATAGAAGCGCTGAGTATGGCGATGCTTAATGGTGCAATTAAAAATACTTTGTTCATTTTTTTCATACCAACGGTGTTAGTTTTTATAATTCCCACGGTAACTCCAATTTTTTAAGTGACTTATACGTCTTATTTTTCCATCACAATGTAATGTCTGTCTTCCTGAATAGACATGTAACACTTTCTACTTTCCAGGCGCTGACCAATACATAAATGCAAAAGTCAGTCTGAAAATTAATTTCTATTGATGTTTAAGCGTTAGCTTTAGAGGGTGCAAGATCACTGGCAATTGACTCAACGCCGTTATAAACGGATTCGTTCAATTCATTTTCACTTTTACCAATTAACACCGACACCATGAGGTCTCCTGACACATTCACGGTAGTGCGAGCCATATCCAAGATACGATCAATACCTGCAATAATGGCTAGACCTTCCATGGGTAGGCCAACTGTGCTGAGTACCAAGGACAACATAATTAAACCAGCACCCGGAACACCTGCTGTACCAATTGATGCAAGCGTTGCCGTTAACACGATGGTGACGTAATCGGCGCTAGAAAGATCAACACCAAAAGCCTGAGCAATAAATAGTGCACAAACACCTTGGTAAAGAGCAGTACCATCCATATTAATGGTGGCACCAAGAGGTAGGGTAAAACTTGAAATTCCGCGAGATACACCCATTTTTTCATGGGCACAACGCATACTTACTGGCAATGTGCCTGAGCTACTGGTGGTGGTAAACGCCACCATTTGTGCATCCGTAATGCCTTTGAAGTAACGCACAGGGTTAAGCTTCGCCACAATCCCCACTAAACCACCGCACACAAACAACACGTGAAGAATGCAACCGATGTACACAGCAGCAATCACTTTTGCTAAAGGCAACAAAATATCCAAGCCGTACTTACCGGCCACCCAAGCAGATAAAGCAAATACACCAATGGGCGCAAAGCTCATCACTATTTCGGTTAGCTTATACATGGCTTCAGCAAAACTTTCGAAAACCCGCACCACAGGCTTTCCTTTTTCACCAATAAGGGTTAACGCGATGCCTAACCCCAAGGCAAAAACGATAATTTGCAAAATATTTCCAGCCGCCAATGCCCCTACAGGGTTTTTAGGCACCATGGCTAATACGGTATCCACTAAAGAAGGTGCGTCTTTTGCCACCACTTCAGATGTCGCCACCATATTTAAACCAGCACCAGGTTCAAGAATTGTCCCGATGCCTAAACCGATGGAAATGGCCACTGCCGTGGTGAACATATAAATAGCAATGGTTTTAAAACCAATTCGGCCCATTTTTTTGGTGTCTTGCATGGAAGTCACGCCCACCACTAACGAACAAAAAACTAGCGGAACGATGAGCATTTTAATGGCATTGATAAATAATGTGCCAAGAGGTTTTATGTATTCAGCATCGGCACCCAGAAAAGCACCCACACCCACACCTAAAATCAACCCTATTAAGATTTTTTTCCATAACGCAATATTTGAAAGAAAAGATTTACTCATGATTACTGCCTCTCGTTCTTATTTTTTTAGTGTCGTTAGCATCCATACACTCAACGTAAGCTGCGCATACTTAATAAGTGATAGAGCAAGGACTATTCCAATCTACCCAAACGCTTGAATGACGGGGGTTCCAGGGAATTTAAACGAAAAAAAATGCTAAGATAAAATTATAACCTTTAGAATATAAAGAGGAGAAACTCACGGTGAAAGCTACAAAACATGGGCATTTCGCCCATAAACAGCCGCGAATCAAATAGCTATAACTAAAGTTATGAGCATACAAAAGTTATAGGTGTTTAAAATGTTGAAGATGGACCCATTTATTGCCTAGTGTCATTAGGTAAAAGCAGGCTGCAATACAAAATACGGGTCATATTCAACAAGGCAGGCGACTATGTTTACCAAAAACTTATACTGTAAAGTATAGATCGAATGCCTAACTATTTATTGCATCATTTTTTAATAGATGCTCACACTTTACAGTCATACTTTTTAGCAAAAAAATTATTTATCACATAAATTTTATTATCAGAACTCGCAATTAACATCATTATTGTTTTTTATAAACACAACACTATTCCATTCCAAAAATCCCTTACCTCCTCAGCAATACAACACGTTGTAATATACGAATGTAAAGGCTAATATGCCACTAGAAATACACTGCATTAATTGAGTTTATTTTCTAATTATAATAAATAAGTTAACCAAAATACCGGAGGGTATATGAAGTTTAAAATCGTGTTATGGGTATTAGGTCGGATAATGGCGAGGGCCGAGAAAACTAACCCCGCTTTTAAAGACAAATTAAAGAATCAAGATATTACAATGGAAATTAAAAGTCATGACGGTGCCGCACGGCACTTCATATTTAAGGAGCAAACGGTTAGAAGCTATCCGGGGCCTGCCCACCAACCCAATCTAAGTCTAAATTTCAAAAACTCTCACATTGGTTTTAATGCTTTCACTTCCAAGGATAAAAAGAAAGCCATGATGAACTGCATTAAGGAGAAAAACATCGACATAGAAGGTAATACAAGTACCCTGATTTGGTTTCAAAGTCTCGCCAAATTAATCTAATTTACATTTTCGGTTAATAACAAAAGCATCACCGCTTTTGTTATTGTTTTTTATTTCCTTATTTAAAGAAGTTTTATTCACCTTTAATCATAAGTGCTTATTCCCAGCGCCTCTATCAGACATACTTAAGGACACCTCTATGAATAGCTTGCGCCTTTGGCGCAAGCTATTCTTTTATAACCCCAAAATACTTTTCATGGCTATCAGTAAATCTAAGTTAGGGTTTTTACTTTTTTTATCACAGCGCCAAGCTACGAATCTATCTGGGCGCACTAACACACAACCATCGTCACCCACTTCCCGCCGTTTAGCCCAATGACCCAGCACATCACAATACTGGTCTTGCCCCATGCCCACTTTCACCACCTTTAAATTAATGGGTAATTCCTTTCTAACGACATTAACAGCCTGAATCCAATCATCACCACCAGCACCCACTATAAGTGTGAAGCTATCATAAGAGACTAAATCTAGGGTGGAAGTATATTGCGTACCTGACTGTAACCAAACATGGGGAATATGCGCACCCGGATGAGTCGTTTGTTGATAATGCAATGCAGGGTCTTCTGCGTATTTTGGAAAGGGTTGACCATCATTCATTACCGCTGTTGATTGATAGCGCTGACCTAACTCAAACCCCAGCGCATTGAATTGATGGTTCATTAATTCCATGGCTTCCATCATTTCTCCCCGTCTTTGGCTACCTAATTCACTGCCCCCTAATAATTCTTCTAAAATCGCTTCTCCTTCGGCCTTCGTTTGGCCTGGCTCTAAACCTAGCGCCCCAAGAAAAGGGAACACCTCCACTATGTTGCGATTGGCCCTGTCCACCATGGCTCGCCCCACGGGTTGGCGTTCATCATTATATGAATTAAGCAATGATTCATCGGCTTGGCCTTTCAATACCAAGGCCAGTTTCCAAACTAGATTATAGGCATCTTGAATAGAGGTATTACTGCCTAATCCCCCGGCAGGTGGGTGACGATGAGCGGCGTCTCCTGCGATAAAGGCACGACCGTTACGATATTGGTTCGCCCACACGTGATTTATACTCCAGTCACTGATCTTCTTAATCTTCACTTCAATACTAGGATCGCCAATGGCCATGCGTATTCGTTCCATTACACTTTCTTCGGTAATTTCCCCTTTTAACTGATCATCCAGTGCAAAAATAGTGCTCCATTCATTCCAAGGCTCAACACACGTCCAGATACTTAAAATATCTTTACTGCCAGGTGTTAACACAAAGAAAAGAGCCCCTGATCGGTGCTGAGTATATTGACTAAGGTCCGCTTCAATCCAAACCGTAATCGCATCACCCAGCCCATGCTTGCCCTGAAAATCAAACTCAAATTGACTGCCAACCAATGTCTTGGCGCCGTCGCACCCAATCACATATTTAGCGCGAACTTGGTAAGTTTCACCGGTTTTGCGTTGCCGAATAGTCGCCGTTACCCCCTTCTCATCTTGTTTTATTTCAATTGCTTCATGATTAAAGCGAATATCAGCGCCAAACCCTTTGGCAGCCTCTAACATAATCGGCTCAAGGGTATGCTGAGCTATATTACACATGGCACTAGGACTTGAATCTTTATATTCTCCTTTGCGGTCATGTCCTTCTCCCCATGTCATCATTCGGGCAAACTCTTTACCAGAAAATGAAGTAGCAAAAACTTGATTCCCCATCAGTTCTTGAGGTAATGCTCGGGCTTTAATTTTATCTTCTATACCCAGGTCTCGTAATATTTCCATCGCTCGCATGTTAGTCACATGAGCACGAGGCGCATTGGCGGTTCCACCAAATTTAGTCACCGTGATAGAGGGAATAGCCGAGCGTGCCAGTAATGCAGCCGCTGTTAATCCTGCCGGACCGGCTCCCACCACTAATACATCTGTATTGATTACTTTCATACTCGCCTCGTCGCACATTTAGGTTACTCGCTTATATTTTAACTTACACTATTACAACGCGTTGCAATCAAATTACACAATATTGCAACCTGTTGCAATATCCTAAGTAGTTTATTGAAAATTAAGCGAGAGAATTCGCCGGACAAAGAAAATCATCACAAGGAATAATAATGAGGCCCCTGAAAGTTCAGAGTCAATTTTAAAAATCAATGACTCTTTAATGGGGCCGCATTTGTAAAAAATGGGAAAAGGGAAAGGGAAAACAAGCGCTATTGACTACAGTTTTTTTAAACTCATAAAGAGGTTTTCATGAGTTTCTGATAATATACGAGCACTTTTTTCAGTACTAAAGGGCAGCATAGACACACAGCAACCATACAAACTATTTGAAATAGCAACCGATAAGGAAATATTTAAGCCCGCCCACATGCCTAAATTTCCCAGAAAACCCACCACCAAATGTTCTGTAAACGTGGCTGGGCATAAACTAACCACTAATTCGTCGTTTTCAATGGCTCGCTTAATGATGGAATAAATAAAACCCCTAGCCTGCACAATAGCGGCTTTTCGAGTTTCTGAGTCATCTGAGCTCATTACCTCACGATAAATACTCTGTAAAAAGTCATGATTTTAACTTATGTCTTCACCAACCTGCCCAATACAATCCAGTAAGTTTCGCACTGCTAAATCAGACTCTACAATATTTACCATAAGAAATGCGTGACCTATGGATTCTTCAAGCAACTCCACAAGTACAGCTGCTTTAGAGGAAAATAGGTTATAAGGGGTTCGAGAGCTAATACCCGCTTCAGCCGCAATATTTCGCATAGTAAGTTTAACTACGCCATCATTTAGAATTATTTTCTTACTCGCAGTTAAAATCTTCCTTCTATTTTCATCTTGCTGCCTTTCCTTATAAGTTAAGATAATAAACTCCTAATTAACCATAAACTAAAGTCGAGCATTAAAGTGTCCTTCTATCAGCTAATAACCAGAATTATTCAGGGAATATATTTTTGTGAAAAAGCCAAAATTAATCCATCATAAAAGCTACCATCTAATTGAACATTCCACCCATAAATAACAGCGCAGGAAACCTGCTACAATTAAAGTCATGGGCGTACAAAAATCATGAGTGCTTGAAATATTAAAGAAGAACCAGTTTGTTGTTTAACTTCATTAAGTAAGTTCAAGTCGCTAGCTAATGACTAGATACGTAAAACACCTACCACAAGCAAGATTGCAACGCGTTAAACATAAAGACTAATATATCATTTGAAATGCACTGCAATTACAAAGTTAACTCACTAATTAAAACAAATATTACAAAAAATACCGAAGAGCATGTAAAATTTGAAATTATGTTCTTAATTTTGGATCGATTTATGAAGAGAGCTAATAAAACCAACCCGACCTTCAAAGACAAATTAATAAATCAAGACATTACAATGAAAATAAAATTCCATGATAAACTGAATTAAAGAGAGGGCTATCGAAATTAAAGACAATACAGCGTAATGACTTGCTTTAGCAATAAAAGCTCTCCTAGTTTTGTTACAGCATCATCTCTTGTAAATAGGTTTTATTTTTCCTTAATTATATTCTCATAATTATTAACTCTCATGCCTGACTTCCTTTATCAGAGATCATCAAGGCATTAACAATTTTTTATACCTTAAAATTAATTTTCAATGCAATAAGTAAATCTGACTTACTCTTTTATTGCTGCATCATGCTATAAATCGATCTGAGGCGTACTAGTGCACAACCGCCTTATTACAGCGGCGATTAAATTCATAGCTAAGCAAGTGATCACAAAACGTGTTGCTATCGGCACTATCAATATTAAAAGATTAATTATTTGTAGTGCCTTATATAATATTATTTATAATACCAAGCTTAATCGTCTAGTAACGATACTCTCCCCTTTCAATTTTTTCCTGTATGCTTTCTGTTAGCTTTACGTAACCATCACTTTTAGGAAGCCGGACATAAACAGAATTTTGATTTCGTTGTAAATCAAACCCTTGCTCTTTTAAAGGCGCTTTTAAATGCTTAAATGTCTGAGTGAGTTCAACTTGCTTATTAATGCTTAAAAAAACTGGAATAGCATAGTCAGGCATATTTTCTTGTAATTTGTTTAACAGCCCCTTAAAATCGAGCGTATTCTCCGCCACGCTTATTCCAATAGAAGCCATACCTGCGCGGCCTTCCGTATTAGGAATTTCCACCCCATAAACAATGGCTTCACGAATTTCCTTCATTTCTTCTAATAACATTTCTACTTCAGTGGTGGATACATTCTCTCCCTTCCATCTAAACGTATCTCCGGTACGGTCTATGAACTGTGCATGACGATAGCCCATATTGCGCATTATATCTCCCGAATTAAACCACTTATCTCCTTTTTCAAATACATTTTCTAGAATAGTAGAGCGAGTTTTAGCTGCATCCGTATAACCATGAAACGGATTTTCATCTGTGATACAACCAATTAGCAATCCTACCTCACCTTTAGGCACTTTCACTAACTGGCCTTTTTCATTTTTAAGTGGTGAGTCCGTTTCTTTATCGTACTTAACAATGGCATATGGCAAAGGGCACATACCGACTGTTTGATCAAAATTTAACAGATTCGTAAAACCGATATTACCTTCACTTGAGCCGTAAAACTCCATAACTTTTTTTATGTTAAATCGATTTTTAAATTTTTTCCATATACTAGGACGCAACCCATTTCCAACAATAATACGCACCTTATGATCACGCTCATTTTCTCTCATAGGCTGCTCTACCAAATAACGGCATAACTCTCCAACATACCCAAACGATGTTGCACCATAGGCCTTAATATCTTTCCAAAAATTCGTCACACTAAATTTTCTAGTTAGAATTAATGTGGCATTACCAGCAATAACCGAGCTTAAACATCCCCCTAATGCAGTGGCATGGTAAAAAGGCAATGGTACGTACATTCGATCATTTTTTTTAAGCCTAACCGCTGTTATCCCAAAAGCACCATATATTTTCATAAATCGTCCGTGATTAAACACTACAGCTTTTGGCAACCCAGTGGTTCCGGATGTATATAGATAAAAACAAGGGTCATCCCTAAAAATATTTTTAGTATTCAGGGGATTAACTTTACTGTGCGTCGAAATTTCTTGAGACAAATTCTGCCAGCCTCGCGGTGCTTCATAGGAAATTTTTAAGGTATCAAGGTCAGCTAAATATAAATGATTTACATCTTCTATGTGCGTATTATGACGCACATCATCATAGTTGCTAATGCACTCTTCACCGGCAATTATTAATTTTGGATTAACTAAATTAACACTGTGTGTCAGTACCCTGCCTTTTTGGGAAGTATTCAACATAGCACTAACCGCACCTATTTTTGCGCAAGCATAAACTGTAGCCAATAATTCTGGACGATTTTCAATTAGTACTGCAACACAGTCCCCTTTCTTTATACCTTTAGCTGATAAGAAGTGTGCTATCTGATTACTCCACTGATTTAACGCTTTGTACTGAATGGATCGATCTTGATACAGGATGGCAATTCCCTGTGGGTTCTTTTTAACCGCTTCTTCAAAACACAGGCCTAATCCCACCATTTTTTTCTTATCAGTATTATTGGTAATGCGCATTCCCTTTAAGATATGAGGAATATGCCCAATAATTGTAGGAAGTTTTTTAATAATTTGCGTAGCACTGATAACGTCAGCTTCACTCATAATTGATCCTTTTAATCACACAATTTCAACTCACAAGTATGGCCAGTGAGTTAATGCCCAAGAATTTTCGGTTTTAGTTTTACTTTACATAAATATTCTTGGGCAACTACTTAACTTAATTTCGGCCGCACCTATGGATTAATTGAAGTCACAATTACCCAGATGGCCTTGCGTTACATGAAGAGATAGGGGAATGAATTAAATATACAAAAACAGACATTTTCCCGTTATAGACTTGACATAATTAAATGAGGCCATCGTATGAGCCACCATCTAATTGAACATTTTGACCTGACATATAACTTGCTTGCTGGCTACAAAGAAATGCGCAGGTATCACCAAATTCTTTTGGCACTCCCATTCGTCCTGCGGTGATGCGAGACACCAGTTTTTTACGGGCATCATCATAACTCACCTTAGTAAAACGCATAATTAATTCAGCATTTTTCTGCTGGCGTCCGGTATCAAACATTTCAGGCAAGATGTTATTGATAGTGACATTACTCATAACGGCTTCTTTAGATACCGCTTTACAAAGAGCCGTTACCGCGGTGCGTGTGGCGCTGGAGACACACATAATGGGCGATGGCGATTTCACCATGGCTGAGGTGATATTAATAATGCGTCCAAACTTACGTTTTCTCATGCCGGACAAAACGGATTGAATCATAAAGATAGGCGCCATCATGTTAGCCGCGATGGCATCATCCCAATCCTGTTGAGTGCTCTGCATAAACCCCACTGGGTTAGGACCTGCATTATTGTTTATTAGAATGTCTGGTTCAGGACAAACTTCAAGGAGTGACTTACGGCCAGCCTCTGTGGACACGTCTGCCTGAATAATGGTGACTTGCCCACCTGCATCGCTAATTTCTTTCGCTGTGGCTTGCAAGGTTTCCAAGGTGCGGCCATTTATAAATACATGAACCCCTTCTTGACTCAAAGAAATAGCGCAAGCTTTTCCCAAACCTTCACTTGATGCGCATACCAGCGCTTTTTTTCCTGAAATTCCTAAATCCATATTTACCTCACTGCCTGAATATTCATAAACATTTACAGTGGCTATTATAAAAACACCATAAATACCGATATGGCTGGCACTGTTTTTTAGTAGCCATCAAGCCAACCTTTCGGCCACCATAAATCAACAACCTAAATTATGCAACATGTTGTAATTAAAATTCATCCTGTATATGCTCATAAATAGTTAACCAGAAGGAGTTAGTATCATGGGTATTTCGGTCATTCGTTTTCAAAGGTCTCAACATTCACAACCTCAGTGGGGGTTACTGGAAGACGAGCTGGTTCATGAACTGCCTTGGCAAGAGCAAGAGTTAAGCGAAGTCATAAATAGGTTAGCCCCTCCTTTTAGTTACTTACGCCAATTGACCACCAATACAGGGCTATCACTTAGTCAAGTAACCGTGTTAAGCCCCCTCACCTCCAATTCACAGTTACTTTGTCAGGGACTCAATTACGCTGATCATGCAGCGGAAGCTGGCGCAAAAAAGCGCACACCTAATAATTCAGAAAATTCATTATTTTTAAAATCCAGTGCCTCGCTAACAGGCGCCTATTCAGACGTAGTCAGACCAAGCGAGTGTCGGTTATTGGATTATGAAATTGAACTAGGACTGGTGATTAAGAAAAACATAGATAAGGCGGTTACCATAAACCAAAAGCAGCTTGCAGAATATGTAGCTGGTTTTATTATTTGTAACGATGTATCAGCCCGCGATGTTCAATTGGGTGCCCCTGCCATGCAATGGTTCCAAGGAAAAAGCTATCGAAGCTTTTGCCCAGCTGGACCCATTCTGTATATTTTAGATGAAAACGAAATAGAACAACTTCCTCAATTACAACTAAGACTATGGGTAAACGGTAAACTACGTCAAAACGGCATCACATCACAACTCATTCATAAGCCTCACCACACCCTGCAACACATTTCTAGATTCAGCAATATGAAAGCGGGTGATTGCTTATTAACAGGCACTCCTGGTGGCGTTGCTTTAGAAATGAATTTAAAAACCGGTATTTCGATATTGCTAAATATGAGTAAGGACGCCAAACGTAAGGAAAAATTTACCAAGGCACAAATTTTAAACACCCAATATTTACAAGATGGCGATGTCATTGAAGCTCAAATCAGCAGTCAAGATGGCAGTATTCACCTGGGAAAACAAAAGAATATTGTCGTGCCTGAACTGGCGTAATTAAGATTTTCATTCACTATAGGAGTCATCATCATGTTGGTCGAAAACGAAAACATAGCCACCGAATGTGTAAAATATTGGCAAGGATTACATTTATTATACTTCCCGTTATCATCCTGCTCTCAAAAAGTTCGAATTCTTTTAAAAGAAAAAGAAATTGATTTTACTTCTCACATAATTGACCTTAAAAAAGGCGAGCAAACTACACCTTGGTTTTTAGGTATTAACGCCCGCGGCGTTGTGCCAGTATTGGTTGATAATGGCCAGGTGCATATCGAGAGCAATGACATTCTTTACCACCTTGATAAAAACCACCCATCAAGTAAACCTTCGCTAATGCCCAGCACTGCCCCCGAAAAAGCGCTGGCTAACATCATTCTTAAAATGGAAGACAACATGCACGATCACATGCGGGTGATTACCATGAAATATTTAGCCCCAAACAAAATGATGCGTAAATCAGACCAGCAATTAAAAAACTACAGTGAAAATGGCGTGATCAATGATTACCGTAATAAGCAAATCAATTGGTGGCGAGACTTTTCGAAAAAAGGCATCACCAATGAACAACTTAAGAGTGCCATATTAGCCTTTAATCAATCGCTCTCATGGTTAGACAACCATTTAAGGGGTCATGATTTTTTACTTGGAAAAAGTATTTCCATTGTTGATATATCTTGGTTCATTACCTTGCACCGCTTGAGTCTAGCGGGTTTTCCATTGCATCTTCATCCACATTTAAAATGCTATTATCAATCCTTACTAAAGCGCCCTCATTTTAGAAAAGAAGTTTCAGCAGGATCATGGCCGTTGCGAATTTCTGCTTGGATTTTTCGTCAAGGTAAACGTTTAACAAGTCCTTCTTTAACCTATTCCCATAGGCTTTTAATAACCAATTAATATTAAACCCACCTGTTTTACGCTATGCCTATAAAAATCTCGAAACAACCAAATATAATAAGTACAACACGTTGTAATTTACATCTTTTAAAGATACGCTTCACCTGGTAAAGCGCTGGTTTTCAGTACACTGAAAACCACAAAAAACAAAAAACAAAAAACAAAAAAATAACAATAAATGAGGGGAAATATGAATTCATTAAAAACACACCCAAATCTTGGCAAAAAAAAATGCCTAGCGGTCATACTTCCACTTGCCATGGCCGCTCAAGCTCAGGGATTTGAATTTTTCATGGGTGAGATTGAAGGCAATCTTGATAGCCAATTATCTATGGGGTCTAGCTGGCGACTTGAACCACAAGACACCAGGCTCACACAGGGAATTACAGGAACCAGCGTTTTATCAGAAAATCAAAATGATGGCGATTTGAATTATGAAAAAAATGATATTTTTTCAAACGTAGTTAAAGGCAGTCACGAATTACAAGTAAAATACCAACACTACGGAGCCTTAGTACGAGGTAAATATTGGTACGATGAAGCATTGGAAAATAACGATGACTTAGATGATAGCGACTACCATGACTTAGCCAAATTTTCAGGAGCCGAAATACTGGATGCCTTTGTTTACGGTGAGTTTGATGTATTAAATATGCCCGTGGACATTCGTTTGGGCAAACAAGTAGTAAGTTGGGGGGAATCAACATTTATTCGCGGCGGCATCAATCAAATCAATCCCGTTGATATTTCATCTTTTCGCCGCCCCGGCGCTGAAATTAAAGAGGGTTTAATTCCGGTTAACATGGCCTTCGCAAGCGTTGGCATTTCAGACAACTTAAGCTATGAAACATTTTATCAATTGGATTTTCAAGAAACCGTCACCGAAGGCTGTGGCACATTTTTTTCAACCAACGATTTTCAGCCCGACGGCTGTAATACCATATCCAGCCCAGTGGGTGATATTTCTCGTCATGTCGATGGTAATCGCAGGCCCGATAGCGATGGTCAATTTGGGGTGGCCATGCGTTATTTTTCAGAGACACTGGATACTGAGTTTGCCTTTTATGCCATGAATATTCACAGTCGATCACCGTTAATAAGTGGCGAAAAATCCGTCTTTGATGAATATGCTTTCTTAACCTCGGGCTCTCCTGTTTTAAATGCCATGCGTAATGAACTCACTTCTGGAGACGCAGCTGATTCATCCAACTACGATCAATTAGTCGCTGCTAATGATGCCTATATTGCCGCCAACACCGCAGCCCTCATGAACCCAACAGATGCCACCGCTGCTGCCACTGCACAAGCCACGCAAGCGGCCACCGCCGAAGCACGACAAGCTTTAGCAGAAGTTAATGTGGGCTTGTTAAGCATATTATCTACCAACAGTGGTGCTGCTATTGGTGCTACACCTCAAACTTATTACATCGAATACCCTGAAGACCAACAAATTGCCGGAATCAGTTTTGCTACCACAGTCGGTAGTATTGCACTCTCTGGTGAAGTGACTCATAAGTTAGATATGCCACTACAAATCAATTCTGAGACCCTATTAGCTGCCTCTGTACAAGCAGATGGCACATATGCCTATGTTTACGATGCCATGGGAGGCGCAGCTAACCAAGTAGCGGCAAATGACGCTGCACGCGGCGCTGTTTATGACGCTTACGGCTCTCTGGGCATAGACATTTTGGACACCCAAGACGGAGCAGGTACCACTGGTTATCGAACGTTTGACGTGAGCCAAGCACAATTTACGGTCGTTAAGCTTATTGACCAAGTACTCGGCGCCAGCCAGATCTCCATTGTCGGTGAAATGGGTTACACCTACATACACAACTTTAAAGGGGACATTCCTTTTTCAGGTGATGAGTTTTTAAATGATGTGGTCACAGAATCTTCATGGGGTTATCGCACCCGCATCTTAGCTAAATACAACGATGCTTTTGCAGGGGTAAATCTGTCTCCTGAGTTGGCATGGAGCGAAGACGTAGACGGCGTTTCGCCCGCTCCTGGTGGTAGCTTTATCGAAGGCCAGCAGGTTTTCAGCGTTAGCCTAAATGCCGAGTACCAAAACACGTACACCTCTTCTATTGCCTACACCCAGTATTCAGGGGGCACCACCAACACGTTAAGCGATCGTGATTTCGCCTCTTTCATGCTTGGCATGCAATTCTAACTAAATCCTAAATAAATATAAAAAAAGTGATCGCCTGCAACAAAGGCGATCAAGGAGAAAAAATGAAAAAAAATATACTCAGCCTCGTCACTTTAACGCTTTTGGCACAAGGGGTTCATGCAAAAGTTAGCACGCAGCAAGCGCAACAATTAGGCAAAAATTTAACGGCCATTGGCGCGCAAATAAGCGCCAATGATAGTGGCACCATCCCCGCTTATACCGGCGGTTTAGCCCATGACGTGAACACGGATCCTTATATTAATATTTATGCCCATGAAGCGCCGCTTTTCACTATTACCAAAGCGAACCTTGAACAATATAAAAATAACTTAACCCCAGGTCAGATAGCCATGTTTGAACGCTATCCTGATACCTACAAAATGCCGATCCATGTCACACATCGCAGTGCCAGCGTACCGACAGCCATCAAAGAAAAAGCCAAGAAAAATGCCATTTCCGCAGATCTGTTGGCCAATGGAAATGGCTTAACTAACTTTGACGAAAGCATCCCCTTTGCCATCCCTCAAAATGGCCTAGAAATCATTTGGAATCACATTACTCGATTCAGGGGGGGAAGCTCTCAACTAAACCGCGCCACTATCCCAGTACAAAGAGATGGCAGTTTCACCCCCATTAAAGTCAGTGCCAATTACAGCCCACCTCAGTATTTAAGTGATGGTTATCATGCACAAGATGATAAAAATATTTTATTTTATTATTCGTCACACATTAAATCCCCTGCCCGATTAACAGGCAATGTGCTGCTGGTACATGAAACCATTGATCAAATAAGTGAGCCCCGTAAAGCATGGCAATACAATGCAGGCCAACGCCGCGTGCGACGCGCGCCACAGATAGCTTATGACTCCCCTAATACCGAAGGCATGCGCACATCAGATCAAGTGGATATGTTTAATGGTGCGCCAGATCGATATAACTGGAAATTAGTCGGTAAAAAGGAAATATACATTCCTTACAACGCCTATAAAATAATTGATAAAGATTCTAAATATGAAGACATTATTGGCCCAGGCCACATTAACCAAAGTTACACCCGTTACGAATTACATCGCGTATGGCATGTAGAGGCCACGCTTAAAGAAGGGGCTCGACACATTTACGGAAAACGTGTTTTGTATTTAGATGAAGACAGCTGGCAAATTTCCGTGGCCGATCATTATGATCACCGCGGGCAGTTATGGCGTGTATCTGAAGGACACACCATGCAGTTTATTAATGCCAATACGCCATGGTATAGCGCCATTACCAACTACGACCTACAATCGGGGCGATATATGGCCGAACTCAATAGTGAAGAACGTCATGCTTTCAAATTCAATCAAACACTAAAGCGCAATGACTTTACCACTGCTGCCATTCGCAGAAGCGGTAAACGTTAATAAGCAGCCTACAGATAAACGTACTTTTTACACTTAAAAAACTAAGCCCTAACCATTGATTTGCAGGGCTTTTTTAGGTCCCCCTTTCCGATTGAACTAATTCTTTCCAAAATTTTTATTTTAACTTTTCTTTAAAATTAAAATGCAACGCGTTGTAATTATATATTTATCAGGATAATATTATTTCCAACCTTGATAAATACTAGGCTCATAAACCTACCACCATAAAATTCAATAATAATGGAGAACACATGGAAATTTTATTCGAGCAAAATATGCTTCCTCGCATTCTAATGACGATTACCGCCATTGGACTGGCCTTTGGCCCTGCCATTGCTGATTTTAATAAAACTCACGCCACCAATCCTTTATGGCCGCCTCACGCACGCTTCCATGTGGTTTGGCAAGTAATCACAAACAGTGCCCTCTCATTATTCATGCTGTACCTGTTATGGACACCGTTGATTGAGCAATACGATTTACAACTAAAACTGGTGGCCATTGTTCAATTTACAATCTTGGTTCCGGTTTACATCACGATTGCCTGCATGGGACTATTTGGTGGCGCACTAAAAGACGTGAATGGTTTAAGACCATTTGTTTTTAATATTGGTGGACGTATTTGGGAAGTCGATACCAATGCCTTTAATTTCACCCTTACCATCGCGGTAGTGAGCATTGCAGTCATCACGATTCAATCATCAGTCGTTTTAGCGGTTTAGATTTAAACCTTTATTAAAAACAGGAAGCAATATGACTAATTTAATAAAAACAAATGTGTTGATTGTGGGCAATGGCCCATCTGGCATGACCACCGCTTTAACCTTAGCTAAATTTGGCATCGCCTGTACGATCATTGAACGCCGCCCATCTTTATATATGGAGCCGAGAGCCCACGCTCTGAATTCAAGAACACTGGAAATTTTCTCAGCCCTTGGAATTCAAGTAGACGAATTCAAAATACTGGCCACCCCCACAAAAGAAAGTAATTGGGTGCGCTGGGTAGATAAACTCAATGGCAGCGAATATGGAAAACTGCCTTATGAAAGAATGACAGATGAAGGTGACTTACCTAGCCCCTTCCCTTTATTTAATATTTCACAGCCAAATTGTGAACGGGTTTTACAAAAATACGTAGACCAAGAAAGTTTGATTACCACACTTCGTCCTTATAATTGGGTATCTTGCGAACAAATAGAAGAAGGCGTTATATCAATAGTCAAAAATGAACAAGGCATAGAGCAGAAATTTTTAAGCCGGTATTTAGTGGGTGCTGATGGGGCAAACAGCCCAGTGAGGCGTTCACAAGATATCGCGATGCAGGGCATGGGAATAGTACAAGAATTTAAAATGATTCATTTTAAAGCCGATTTAACCAGCATCGTCAAAGACAAACCCGCTATTCTTTATTGGTTAATGTCACAAGATTGTATGGGTACTTTAATTGCCTATGACATTCGTGATAACTGGGTATTCATG
>OJBM01000144.1_pt1 | contig 32653 bp, 25 predicted proteins | sample 1591061 | NCBI WGS metagenome assembly OJBM01 (sample SAMN05416872, study PRJEB24817) | seawater metagenome | isolation source: Sea water | place: Canada:Atlantic | collected 2013-11
GTTCATATCGTTATTGAGTTTATAATTTGCTGATAAACGTGGCTTCATAAAATCAAAATTTTGCTTATTTTCGCTATCACCTTCAACTTCAATTTGTGAAAACTCGGCGGTCAATCCACCATCAATTGTCAGTTTGTCAGTATATGAATACACAAAACTAGCGAAGACTTCTGCCCGATTTTCAGTTACTTGAATTGTCGCATTAGATAATTCTACTGCTTGGTTATTTTCAATATAGGCTTGTTTAGTATTTAGGTAATTTCGAGCGACTTCAACGCCAAATTCTGGCTTAAACTTGTTACTACCTGTATAACCGTAGGTGTTTCGAATAATATATTCACTTGCATAGTTATCGCTTTGATACACACTATTATGTGTAGAGACATCTAGCTCAGTCGTTTTTGAAATGCTCTTATTCTTGCGATCTTCGATCTTCCCTAACGCTAAACTATGCCATTTCCAATCATCAAATTTTTGTACCCAATCGACACCGAACTCACCTGTTCTAAAGCGATTGATTTGATCTAATTCCCACACGTAATCCGGCTCGCCTTCACCTATTGCTCGCAATTTATAATAGTCACGCGATAAATCATTGGTCCATTTATCACTGCCCAATCGACCATTTAGCGTTAGCTTACCTAGATCAAAATTCCGTGAAATCTGTCCATTGGTAAATGAAAAACGGCCTAAATTTTCACGCTCTTCATACGCAGACTCTTCTAATGCATTATCTTTATCATAATTATTAATGACGGCCTTTCTAAAACCGGGTCCATAACCAATATCAATATCTGCAACCGCTTCCCATTCACCTAAATTCGTATTGATAGCCGCTTCAATATTCGGTTTTGGATCGCCAAAAGGTGCTCGGCGAAATTTTAGCGCCCAGGTACCAGATGTTATATCAGTGCGTTTAATAACATTTGCCACAACAGACTGACCTGCGGCATCGCCAGCGCTTACGCCGCCACGAATGATTTCAATGCGCTCGACTTGCTCTGCTGGAATACGTTGTAATGCACCAACCAAACCACCAGATTTAGAGGTAGGGCGAGCACCATCGATTAAAACGTTACCGGCATTGCCACCAAAACCACGAGCATTATCCCCACGGTCAAAGCTAAAACCAGGGAGGCGGTCTATCATGTCGAACGCGTTTTGCGGCTGATATTGACTGAAGAATGAAGCAGGATAATTAGAATGATTTTGTGCTGACTTTGCCGTTGCTTGAGCAACTTCTTGTGCTAGCGTAGAAAGTGGAAAGGCTAGCGTAAAAACACTCAAACATCCGGTTAAAAGAATCTTTTTAGATGAAAAAACTGAAGAATTTATCATTATAGTTATTTAATTATGATCACTTAAGAATGTGACTACATTGTAACGTAAATTAATGTTAATTCTGCGGTTAAACTGTGTCTAAATATTTCGCTTTAATATTATTTAGATGGCTTACGTTGATTGATACCCACTGAACGACACGGCTCGACTTTATAACTATAACCATATGCGGCGCTGTCATCTGGAGTGATGGTTAACATTTCATAATCATTTATTTCAACCACTCTGACGGGTTCTTCAAATTGACAACGGGAAAAATTATCGGCTTCAAGTACGTAGATAAAAGAATTGAGACTAACGAGTACAACATTGCGGTAGCTGTAATAAATTGACATTTGTTGCTCTTGATCACCGGTATTCAACCGAACGCCAAACGCGCTGTCGCCTAATTCACTCGATAGGCTAGCGACTTCACTTGTCTCATCAACAGTTTGTTCAGACGACGCTTCTTTGCCATCATCTTGCGCTATTTTAGCTTGCTTTTGTTCCTGCACAACGCCATCCAATACACCATTGAGCTGCTTACTAATATCAACAAAGTTCTTTTCATTTAGTGCTATCAACTGCATCAAGAGCACCAAGGATAGTCCCATACGGATCATGGTCGTTAACACTGGAAATTTAGATTGACTAAGAAACTTAACCGCTCGCACACCAAAGGGTCTAAGCAATAAAATCGCAAAAATGTATACGGGCGATAAAACTTGCAAAAACAATAATGCAAGAAACGTAAATCCAATAATCCATACTGGCAAATACATTAAAATAACTAAGTTATGGGTATATGGAAGGTGCTCTGCTGCGATCCCTGAAACATCATTAACAATTGATGCAGCACTAACCAGCGCGAAATTTGCCACTATTGCATAAAAAAACAACAGGCATGACTTTCCTAATAACGAATGCCAGATCCGAGTGAAGCGTGGCCAAAATTCTAATCCTAGCGCAAGCAAGGTAAAAATACAGACTAAAGGCCAATTAGGCTCAGGAAAACACAGTAAAATTAGCGCCAAGCCATACAGTTTTTGCGGCGTATTTAACTGGCCAATCCCGGACCATAAACGATGATGAATAGTTGCTAGCCATCCAATAAGCGACTGAGCAAGAGATTTCGGTTGCTTAAGAAGATTGGCTAAACGCTCCATGAATTATTTTTCCTTTCCTAATGATGAGAACTACTTTATACAATGCTCGTCAAATGTCTTGTTATGACGACGATATATCTGACGAATCGTATCGTTATTCGTTAATGTATCAAGTGATTGACTAAGTTTAACTGCGAGCTGAGTCTGTTGGGCCAACTTGCTGTGCTTAGACACTAAAATATACATTGCAAGGCTATTAGTATTAGACAACGGAAAGTTGATAAACTGGTGTTTTAAATCTAGCTTGTTTACCGCTGATTGAAATGCATCAGTACTGGCTACAACCGCGTCAAACCGTCCTTTATCTAACATCTTAGCTAACACGCTATAACTAGCAACGTCAGTTTTTGATACTTGATGTTCGGTAAAAACATCGGTTAACCTCTGCCCCCAGTTCGCGCCGCGTAACATACCAATACGTTTTGGGCTAAAAGACGCTGGTAAACCTGATATTTGTTGATTTTTTGTCACGGGAACAAATAAGTTTGCACATACCCAGCCAATTGGCAGCGCTAGATAATCGGCATATACTTCACGCTCTTGACGCTTAAACAACCCAATGACAGCATCAAGGCGACCGACTTCTAATGATTTGAGTAAGCGCTTTATCGGCATTGGCTGAAGTTTGACATCAAAATTAACTTCAGACGCAGTTGCTCGCATGATATCTGGCAGTGCACCAACATACTTTCCTTCGTCCACTCTTTTAATCGAACTCATAAAACCAACATTCACTATTTGTTTCTTAGTGCCTGCTATTGGTTCAGATTGCAAAGTATTAGAGAAAATAACACTGACGATAGCTAGCACGCTATATGTAAATAAACGATTATATTTTTCCATGCGGCCCCTTAAATAAACAGCCTAACAACCTTTTTCTAGTGCGTAATTTTGCAAGACAGGCTTCCAATGCCTAACTGCCAACATAATACTAAGAAAAATGGCTTACTACTAATGGACAAAGATTATCAAACTCCACAGGCCTGAGGCAACTTAAGTTTGTGATTTTTCAGGCGCAATTAATTAGGGCCTGTTGATCTTTGTGGCCTAACTATTTTCTTCAGCTTTTTTACTGATAGGCAAAGATATGGCCACTTGCAACCCACTAATCTGACCGTCTTGGTATAAATTACTGATGGTCAGTTTACCTGCATGAGCTATCACAATATCATTACACAGCGCTAGCCCTAAGCCACTTCCTTGATGTTTTGTCGTATAGAAAGGTAATAACGCCTGTTGTAATTGTTGCTCCGACATACCTTGCCCGCCATCGGTTACTATTAAGAGAACGCAATCGTGATTTTGCCTTAAATTAACCTCAACACCTTCAAGTGTTGAGCCGGATTCAGCAGCATTTTTTATTAAATTGAGAAGCGCTTGCTCTAATTGCGCTTTATCGCCATTAACAACAATAGTGCCGGTGGAGATACTCCCTCGAACACGCATTAACCCAGCAACGCTCATCACCAATTCATTCAGATTAATCGACTGCATTTTAGGTGCCGGTAGTCGCGCGTAAGTCGCGTATTGTGTTAAAAACACATGCAAACTTTCTATTCGGTCACTGATGGTATCTAACACATTAGGTAACATGGATAAGTGTTCTGGAGCATCGATTATCTTTTTAGCTGAACTTGTTAAGGACTTTAGCGGCGCTAACGAATTATTAAGTTCATGACTAATTAAACGGATAGCATTTTTCCAAATATCACTCTCTTTACGGGAAATATCCTTGGTTAAGTTTTTATATAAGAATAATTGATGAGACTGATTATTAAGGGTTAAATGATGACAGGTTAAACTATAGCTAATTTTCTCATTCGCTAACATTTCACTAAACAATCCACTGCGTTTTTCTCGAGTCGCTTGTTGCAACGCTGTAGGCATACCGTCAATAAGTTGTGTTAACAACTCGCCATCTAATCGCTGATGATAATCGAGTAAATTTTTTGCAGCGGTATTACTAAGCATTATCCGATTTCGATTATCGGTTAGCATAATAGCAACAGGCGTTTCTTGAATGACTCTATTTAATAGCTGCTCTCGCTGGAACAGCGTTAAGCGCTGTTCACGCAGTACTTGCGAGAGTTCATTAAAGGTGTCAAGCAATTGACCTAACTCATCATATTGCTTGTTATGAATGGTAATACTAAAGTCATTATTTTTAAAACTACGTACCCCCACATCCATCGCATCCATTAACTCCTGCAGAGGGATCAAACTATGTTTGATCAACATAGCCGTGATTGTGATAGCGAAGAATGTAACTACCGCGATAAACAGACTTGTGGCGTTATAGCTCATCAGTAAATAGACCAACAAACCATAGCTACAAATAATTAACGACATATAGCCAAGTAAGCGACGAAATAAACTACGGGGAGAATTCATCAATCTCAGCTCTCTATGTCAAACTTTTTCATGCGGCGATACAACGCAGATCGGCTCAAACCAAGCTGTTTAGCAGCTGCTGAAACAACGCCGTTATGTTTAGCTAATGCATTGTTAATCATCTCAACATCCGGTTCTTCAAATCCTTTATTCACAACGCTTTCAACAATTTTTACATCAATATCTGACGCATCTATTGTCGAATCATTACAAATCAACATGGCGCGTTTGATTATATTTTGAAGCTCCCGTACATTGCCTGGCCAATGATATTGATTCAGCTTATCAGCTGCTGGCATGGTTAACTTATAAGGGGATTGCAAAAAGAAGTTTGCAAGCGGGATAATATCGTCTTGGCGTTGGTTAAGCGCCATTAAACTCAATTCAATAACGTTTAAGCGATAAAATAAATCTTCCCGAAATTCACCGTCTAAAATAGCTTGCGCAAGATCAGTATTGGTCGCACTAACGACTCTAACATTAACAGTAATAGTTTCGCTGCCACCTATACGCTCTAATTCGCCAGTTTCGAGTACTCGCAGTAACTTTGCCTGCCCATCCAAGGATAAATTGCCAATTTCATCCAGAAACAGCGTTCCGTTGTTGGCACGCTCGAATCGACCAATTCTCGTCTTTGTAGCGCCAGTAAACGCCCCTGCTTCGGCGCCAAAAAGCTCTGCTTCCATTAAATCTTTTGGCAGTGCGCCAACATTGACTTTGACAAACGGTCCTTGAGAAACTGAGGAATTTTTTTGAATTATCTGGGCAATTTTTTCTTTACCTGCTCCGTTGGGACCCGTGATTAATACGGGAACATCAGCGTGTGCCACCTTGGTGGTTAATTCAAGTAACGACAACATTTCATCACTTTGAAATTGTAAGTCGCAAAGATCAAATTTAGCCGTCAGCGCATTAATGCGATGCTGGCGTTTTGTCGCAATATTACGATGTGCATAAGTTAACTCACCCAATTCTACCAAGTTGTTAATCGCATTGAGCATTTTATCGTCATCCCAAGGTTTTGCTAAATAATCAGCAAAACCACAGCGCACAAGATCCACCGCCGTTTCAAGATGTGTCCACGCTGTAATGACAATAATTGGGATATCGCTAGCAATCTCTCTTATCTGATGAAATAGCGCAATGCCTTCATCGCCCGAAGTCATATCACTGGTAAAGTTCATATCTTGAATAACAAGATCAAAGGATTGTTGAGAAAGCTTAGCAAGCCCTTGCGCTGGGGATAACACTGCAGTGCATTTAATATTGGCCAACGTACATAACACACTCAGTGCCGTACCAATATCTGGATTATCGTCGATAACTAAAATCGATTTACTGTTCAACTACTTCTCCTTTCGCATTAGCGATTGCTATTGTCGATCTAAAAACCGAGATAACATTGATGTTCACGTTATCTATACCCAAGCCTGACACCTGTAATTTCAAGCGGCTTGAGTATAAGTTATTGATATATTTTACGGTTATGAACTGCGAGTTACAATGGCCGGTGATACTTGAGCAGCTCTGCGTGCTGGCAACCATACCGCACAAATATTAATAAGCCACACAAAGCACAAACAACCAATAAGCACATCAAATTGTAAAAATGAATCACCAATATTTTGAGCCATAATGTAGGCAAATGTCATTGTTAAACCAAACCCACCCGCTAATCCTATTAACGTTAAAATAGAGTTTTCGACAATAAAATATCGCACCACTGACCACTTTGTCCCGCCTAACGCACGGCGAATACCAATTTGTTTACGGCGTTGAGTAATAAGAAATGAAACTAATCCAGCGATACCAAAACTCGCAATTAACACTAACACTACACTCACCACCAGCAAGATTGCTCCTTGACTTCCACGCCCATCATACATACGTTTTTGAGTCCGCTTTAAGCGCTCGATGCCGTAAATATAACGCCCAGGAATTTTGTAAAGTGCTTCTTGAATTGGGTCAAACAAGCGCGGGCCAGCACCTTTCTCAACACTTATTAAGTAATTAGGATTAGCATTGTGCGCCCAAGTTACCGTTGGTCTTAAAACACTATGATATGACTTGCCACGACCATTTAATCGCTCACCATTCATAAAATTAGAGTAAACACCGATAATTTGAGCTGGATTATTATCCTTACTCAAATACAGTGTTTTACCCAATGCACTTTTTTCACCAAACAGCTCAGTTGCCATATCTTCACTAATCATAACGACCGATGGCGAGTTGACTTCATTATCTTGTCCACGAACAACTTCATTGGCCTGATAAAATCGACCTGCAATAAGTGTTAATCCTAAAACAGCTGGACCATTTTCGTCCATATCAAAAAAGTTAGTGTTATAGCCTTGGGCTTCTTCACCACTGTCTAAATACACTCTTGAAGGACGCCCAGCATCAAAAGGAATTTCTTTATTCGGGGTCACGTCTAGCACGCCTGGGATCTTCTTAATTCGATTAACATCATTGATAATGGCTTGTTCTAAATTAACGGATGGATCAAAAAACTGAGTGCGTACCGAGACAATATTATCGTGATCTAAACCAGATGGCATATTCCACTGTGATAGCGTTTGATTGGTGATTGAAACAGCCAACGTTAACACCGTAACAGTTAACATCACTTGCAGTGAAATCACCATCGATAGAAACTTATTGTGTTTCATGCTCAATAAAATAGGTCTAATTTCCATTTTATTCTCTCCTCTATTGTGATTTTAATTGGCTGGCAGGCGCAATATTTACGATACGCCAAATTGGATATAGCCCGACAATGACGGTACTTATCACTGAAATGACAACGGCTTTAGAAATCATCCACAAATCCAATGAGAATGCATGTCGTAAATTATCAATCGTGACTGAATAATCAGATTGATACACCATCACTCGCATCATGCCTTGTAGCCCCAAATAAGCAAGTGCACAACCAACAATGCCTCCCATCACACCAATGACAATGATTTCTAACAAATATTGATTCATTAACATTGCTTTATTGGCCCCTAATGCCCTTCTTAAGCTCACTTCACTTGTTTTTCGCATAAATTTAGCCAATAAAATACCGATGGCATTGAGCAAGCAAACAATAAAAAACAGTGGTGCGATAAAGCTCAATGGGTCATTACCGCTGCGAAGCTCATTCGCTAACGTCACCATGGTGTGCAGTGAAGTCACAAAATTATTCATTTCGCGCGGGAAACGGCCCAACTCTTTTTGTGAGTTAACATAATTAACTAGGTATGTTTCATAATCCTCCGCACGGGATTCATCATCTATTTGCGCCCATAACCGCACAAAATTACACTCGGAATTAATCAGCCCTTGAATATCATTAGTACGCCAAAAACCACGTTTATCGCGATTTTCAGGCAAACAATCTAATCGTTCATTACGCATAATATTATTCTTAATCGCAAACGAATCTGAGATAAACGCCGTATCATGTCGCGATGTTGAATAACTTTCATCGTAGAATCGACGTTTTATATCCCATGTGTCTAACACCCCAACAACCGTCACTGCATGCTCATTGATACGAAGTTGTTTACCAACACTGTTTTCTCCGCCAAAGAGCAATTCATTACTTTCTTTGGTTAAAACGATAACCGGAGCGCCATCAATATCGCTTTGTGCATCCCAAGGTGCACCGTATAAAAAAGGCACATCAAACATCGAGAAAAATGAGCTATTGGTTACCGTGGTCGCGGAACGAAATGGTCTCACCTCTTGCGATAGTGAATTTAGAATAATGTCACTTTTCCACACCGTTGTGTGCGCTGTTGCCGGAGACTGACCTTGCATCAAGTTAGTAGCGTCGCGATGCGTCAGATAAATCATAAACGGCTGACGCACAATAGGATCTGCGCCTAACTCACGATTATCTGCCTGAATAAAATAAATATCATTGGCTTTGTGTGCCAATGGCATTTTCTGATTGTGATACGCCATCGTCTGAACCGTGATTAATAGCCCAATACCGATACCTATTGCCATAACCATTAGAATGGTTAGATACTTTCGCTGCCTAATACTACGCAGCGCTAATTGGAAATTATATGCAAACATAATAAGCTCCTAGGCGCGTTTAACGAGAACATCTGACGAATCAAGATTGATATCACTGACTTGGCCATCAAAAATTTGAATGTTTCTTCCAGCACGTTTTGCTAGTTGATCATCATGCGTCACCATGATAATGGTCGTTCCTTGCTTGTTGATGTCTTCAAGTAATTCCATCACCGAATGCGCCATCATCGAATCTAGGTTACCCGTTGGCTCATCGGCTAATAAGAATGCAGGTTCACCGGCTATTGCTCGTGCAATGGCGACGCGTTGCTGTTGTCCACCCGATAACTGTGTTGGTAAATGCTGCATACGCGCTGATAAACCGACGGTTTCTAATGCGTGCTCAATACGTTCTTTACGTTCCTTGCGATTGAAGCCACGGTAGCGTAGTGGTACATCAACGTTATCAAACAACGGAAGATCAGGGATCAAATTAAAGCTTTGAAAAACAAATCCAATTTTTTCATTTCTTAATGCCGAAATCTGATTGTCATTCATGCCTTTAACATTAACACCATCAAGAAAGTAATCACCCTCTTCAAAGGTTTCTAATAATCCAGCTAGGTTTAGAAACGTCGTCTTGCCTGAACCTGACGGACCTGTAATAGATACAAATTCACCTTTTTTAATATGCAGATTTACATCGCGTAAGGCATGAGTTTCAATCAGTTCTGTTCTAAATATTTTGCTTATATTTTGCATTTTCAACATGAGGTTCTTCCTAATTTGAGATAAATACGGTGTTATTACCGCTAAACATATCAGTACTTGAAATCACCACACGGTCACCCTCTTGTAACCCTGAGACAATCTCAACTTCACTTAAACTTCTTGCGCCAACGACTATGTCGGTTTTTATTGCATTATTTGCCGTCACTAAATAGGCGATACGTCCGCCGCCCGTTTCAACAAATTGGCCGCGGCGTATTGTCAAAACATTACTGCGCGTTTCAATAAGAACACGTGCATTGATGCGTTGGTTTTGACGTAAACCAGACGGAGAGCCATCAACAAATCGCATGCGTCCAACCACTTGACCATTATTAACTTCAGGAGAAATTGCGGTTAACTCCCCCACATACATTTGATTATTCAACGATATTTCCGTTGGTAATCCCACACCAAGATCGTCCGCATAGTTTTCTGGGATATTGACTTCTACTTCAAAGTCAGACAAATCGACAACGGTTATCAATGGCGCATTAATAGCGACTAAATCTTTTTCGCGAATATTCACTAAACCAATAATGCCATCAAGCGGGGACCGCAAAGTGAGTTCATTAATTTGACGTTGTAAATCATTGACCACAAACTGTTGACGATCCAATTGCAATTGCTTGGTTTTTAATTCAAATGCTAGGGACTCTTTTTCAAGAATGAGTCCTTGTTTAGCATGGGTATAAGCCAATTGCGTTTTCTTTAACTCAGCTTGATTTTGTTCAAATTCTTCGCGGCTTATCACCTGATGTTTCATGCTTTGCTTAGCACGAGACATATTTTTTGATTGAAGCTCAAGATTTACGGCCGCCAATTCAATGGACTGTTGATTATTAAGTAAGGTGGTTTTGTTTTGGATTTGTTGACGTTCAACCGCAAGTTTAAGCTCTTCTAAGCTTGCTTTTTCTTGATCAAGTCGATTGGTCAAGATAGGGCTATCTATTTGTAATAACAGTTGCCCTTCACTCACTCTATCGCCGGCTTTTACATGCAAACTAACATTGCCGGAAGATGGGGAGTAAAGTGTAGGGCTGTTCGCGGCGACTACTTGGCCTTGCACAGCGATGTCACGTTGTAAATCACCACGTGTTACAACGCCATAACGTAGTTGCTCAGACGAAATAGACATATCACTGCTAAACAATTCATTAAATTGTGGCGTAGCAAAGCTAACAACAGCAACGCTCAATAACACAGCAGCGCCAATGTAGACTAAGCGTTTCTTTTGCTTATTTTTAGGTTTTAGAACGACATCTTGTCCCGATGTGTCACGCATAATATTTCCTTTAAAATACCTGTTCAACTTATCTTAATCAGCGATAGCCTGAACAATGTAAAGTGAATTTACGCTAAGACAAACACAAAACGTGCCAATTTTTAAAGTCGTTACAATACAGCAAGTTAAGAGTTTTAAAGGAGTAAAACCAACTGTCCGAACACACGACGAACAGCGGCGAACAGCGATTACTTAGCTAGCGGTAGCAATCATCGCAATATGAGGAATGTCATCTTCTAGGTACATGTCAGAGGCCTTCACAAAACCAAACTGATTGTAAAACTTTTCAAGCGGCTCTTGTGCTGATATTTTTATCGCTGCGTTAGGCCACATTAATTGAGCAAGTTCAACCGACCGTGACATTAGATCATAACCAACGTTTGTGCCTCGACAAGATTTATCAACGATCACTCGGCCAATGCTTGCATAATTATCGTAACTTACACCAGGCGCCAATACACGCGTATAAGCCACTAATTCCTCACCTTTATAACCAAGTACATGATGAGTTTGAGGGACTAAATCTTTACCATCAATTTCTTGGTAATAGCACGTTTGCTCCACCACAAAAACAGCCACTCGTAGCTGCAATAACTGATACAATTGCGCGGTCGTTAATTTTTCGAAAGGTAATACTTGCCAATCGATTGTTTGTGAAGACATAAAAATCCTTATACAAAAGCATGAAAGTCTCGTGAGTAATCTGTGATGCTATTCAAGGATTCATTATTTAATCCTGAGTTTGTCACATTTCCACGACATAAGAGGCTACTATAGCCAACATTGATATTTAAACACACTTTTTGTGTGTGTTGACGTAAAATAATATTTTTTAGTTGTCAAGACAATAACTTACATGCATTATCACGCGTAAAATTAATAATAATTAAAAGCATAGGAAATTTTAAATGAATGTACTTATGGGCATAGTCGGTATTATTACCTTAATCACTATCGCCATTTTAATGTCGGAAAACCGTAAAGCAATTAACATTCGAACTGTTGTTGTTGCCTTTTTGCTGCAAGCAGGATTAGGCGCATTTGTTCTTTACGTACCGGCAGGTCAAAGTGTTCTAGAAGGGATTTCTGGTGCTGTTCAATCTATTATTGATAGCGCCCAAGAGGGATTAAATTTCTTATTCGGCGGTTTGGTCGGACCGAAGATGTTTGAAGTATTCGGTGATGGTGGGTTCGTTTTCGCACTGCGTGTACTTCCAATTATCATATTCTTCTCTTCATTTATTGCTGTACTTTATTACCTTGGTGTCATGCAAAAAGTTATCACCGTGTTAGGTGGGTTATTGCAAAAAGCGATGGGAACGAGCCGAACAGAGTCTTTATCTGCAACCGCCAATGTATTTGTAGGCCAGACAGAAGCACCTTTAGTTGTTCGTCCTTATATTAAGGGAATGACTCGTTCAGAATTATTTGCGGTAATGGTAGGTGGCTTAGCGTCTGTTGCTGGTTCCGTATTAGCGGGATACGCCAGTTTAGGTATCGAACTAAAATATCTTGTAGCGGCATCCTTTATGGCCGCTCCTGGTGGCTTGTTAATGGCAAAACTGATGGTACCAGAAACACAGACGCCAACGAATGCATCAGACGAAGATGAAGAAGGTAACGAAAAACCTGCAAATGTTATTGAAGCCGCGGCCAGTGGTGCAAGTTCAGGGATGCAGTTAGCACTAAACGTTGGTGCGATGTTATTAGCATTTATCGGTTTAATCGCGGTAATGAATGGTTTGGTTGGCTACATTGCATCATTAGCTGGATATGACGGCATCACCATTCAACTCATTTTAGGTTATATATTCTCACCGCTTGCATTTTTAATTGGTGTGCCTTGGCATGAGGCAGTACAAGCAGGTAGCTTTATCGGCCAAAAACTCGTTGTTAATGAGTTCGTTGCTTACATTGATTTTGTCAATATCAAGGACACGTTATCCCCGCATACTCAAGCGATTGTCACCTTTGCACTATGTGGTTTTGCTAACCTGTCTTCAATCGCTATCCTTTTGGGTGGTATTGGCGCGATGGCACCGTCACGACGCACTGAAATTGCAAAACTAGGCTTAAAAGCAGTTGCTGCAGGTAGCTTATCTAACTTAATGAGTGCAACGATTGCGGGTTTATTTTTATCCTTCTAATTTAGTACAACGGCGCTGTATGTAAGCAGCGTCGTCACTCCTATCACCTAATTACTGCCTTCCTGTTAGCCCTTATTTCTCACAAAAAGATTGATTAAATTAACGTTATATAAGATATTGTCTTCTCAATAAAATATGACGTGTAACCATACTGATTAGACGCAATATTTACTTTTTTCATTGTCACTGCAAGCTTTATTAGCGAAAGCCGCTTTAACCACTAAGCTTGTGTGGCCACCTAAAGATATATGGATATATGAGCAAGAATTTAACGAAAGTTAAAATTATCGGCGCCTTCGTTTGTTTTCTGGTGTTATTTTTTGCTATTAACTTCTGGTCTGATATTTCTCAGAAAATTCTCAATCGCCAAAAGAGTTCATTGACGCAAGAACTTACAATAGCCAATGCCATTCAAATTGAAAACTTACTTAATGACGCGATTAATTCTGAAAAAATTATCCAATCAGCGTTAAAAAATAACCCAGAAAACGTATCAGAACTGTCTGCCCTAGCAAATTCAGTCGTTGAGAACTTCCCTGAAATAAACCAAGTTCGTTTATCGCCCAATAATATTACCTCGTACGTATTCCCTGAGCGTTTCAAAAATCAATATCTTGGCAAAGTTATTGTCGCACCTATCAACCGACAAAATCGTGAACTGTCATATACTGCTTTTTTATCGCCGCCGCAGATTATTAATGGCGACTATATTGTAAAAAGTCACACGCCCGTTTCAGTCGAAGAAGCGCATTGGGGCTACATTACCTATCACATTAATCTGTCAACATTGTTCAAAAAGATCCAACTAAATCAACTAGACGCGACTCAATATAGTTACCAAGTAATTCACCAAGGTACCTATAATAAGTCAACGGTATTAGCAGAATCATCAACCCCTTTACATCAAGATTATTATTCTGCGGCGATACGGGTTCCTAATAATGCTTGGTATTTAAAGTTGAGTGCCAATGCAACGACTGACAATCCATTATTCATTATTAATTTAATATTTAGTTTTATGTTGGCGTCAGTTTTCACATTAATTGGATTCTTGGGCATTTCAGAGCCATCGCGTTTACGTAATAGTATGAAGCGTTTACTTGAACGATTCGAGTACCAACAGCTCATCTTAAATCAAGTTCTTGATAACGTTTCCGATGAAGTCTACATTTCTGATCGCAATGGCAAAGTCTATTTAAATAGCAGTAATGCGACTGAAAATTACCACATTCCGTCCAACATTATTTTAGAGAATAATAACCAACGACTCACCGACAACTATCTATACGAAATAGATAGTAAAACACCCATAGTGCAAACTGATCATCCATTTAATCGCGCGTTATTTAATAATGAAACAGTGACTAAACAGGTGATGATTACACCACCAGATCAACCGAGCTATCGATTAGAATTACGAAGCCAACCTATCTTTGACGCGTTGTACAACAAAGTTGGTGCATTGTGTATCGGTCAGCGTCGAGAAGTTGTTCAAGATTCACCAACGCCTAACACAAGTCGCAATGTTATATTGGATATGTTGGCGCACGACAAACCCTTAAAGTCTGTTTTTGAACATATCATCAATGAAACCCAGTCTAGTCTTGACAATGTTCACGCTGCAATTACCCTAATCAATCCTAAAACACAGCAAATTAGCGATGTTATTAGTAAGGATTTGCCTTCATTCTATGTCGACTCGCTGATTGGACTGAATGTCGAAGATCGCGTCATGTCTAATTGCAGCGCCATTTATCATGATAAGCTGACCATTGTTGAAGATATTGAAGTACACCCATTTTGGGTGGACTATAAAGAACTAGCACGCCAAGCTAAATTCCGCTCATGTTGGTCTCAGCCAATACACGATACCAATAACAACGTACTCGGCACATTAGATATATACAGCGCTAATGTAAACCAGACCGCACCCGCAGATATTATGGTGCTCAAAGAAGCGGCAATATTATGTTCACTCACCCTAGAGCGCCATCGTGATAGTCATCGTCTACAAAAGATGTCTCTTGCGGTACAGCACAGTAGCAATGCCGTGATTATTACCGATGACGCGGGTATTATTGAATATATCAATCCTCATTACACCAAGGTCAGTGGCTATGCGCCAATCGAGAAACTAGGCACTTTAATTCCTATATTTGATCATAATGTCACTCCTAGTCACATTGTTAATGACATTAATCAGCATTTATCGGTTAATAATAAATGGCAAGGAGAGCTTAAGGGGCAAACTAAAAAACGAGGTGATTATTGGGCAATGGTGAGTGTGACGCCTATTTTGTCAGAAGACAGAAAGATTAATCATTTAGTGTTTGTACTTGAAGATATCACTCAAATTAATCAAAACGTTAATCGAATTGATTATCACAATTCACATGATCCCCTCACCAACTTATACAACCGTCAAGCGTTTGATCATCGTTTGCAGTTTTTGTTTACACGTGCGCAAGAAGATATTCGAACACACAGCCTTTGCGCCATTAATATCGACCAATATAACTACCTAGATCAACAATACGGTTATCAAGCGAGTGACGAATTACTGCGCCAAGTGAGTCAAATTCTCAGCCAACAATTACGCCGTAGAGATACCCTAGCCCGTTTAGGTAGCGATCAATTTGTAGTCTTAATGGAAGATTGCGATAGCGCCAGTGCGATGGGGACAGCTAAAGAGCTGACTGCACGTATGAATGGATTTAAATTTGATTGGGCTAACCAAACCTTTGATATTTCATTAAGCGTGGGTATTAGTGAGGTAACCAGTCAAAGTGAATCCCCAGTACAGGTTTGTCGCCAAGCTGATATGGCGTGTAATAAAGTCAAAACACTGCCAAAACAAACCGTACTTATTTATCAAGAAAGCGGCGACGACATGCCTTTAAGTGGCGATATGTTTTGGGCAGAGCAAATAAAAATCGCATTAAATGAACAACAGTTTTTACTTTATGTTCAGCCTATCGTTGCCATCAACCAAACTGTTTCACAGCGCTTTGAAGTCTTATTGCGCCTGCGAGACAGTAAAGGAAATTTAGTTAATCCAGATATATTTTTGCCCGCTGCTGCTCGATATAACTTGAGCCTATCCATTGATAAATGGGTGATAGAGCAAACTTTAGTGTGGTGTCAAAGTAACCGCGATATGATGAATGATATTGAAAAAATATCTATTAACCTAAGCGCTGATGCATTGACCGATGAATCTTTTACTTACTATCTCATTGAGCTTTCGGCCCTTCACCCTGATCTATTTAAGCAGCTAATGTTTGAATTTAGTGAATATCATTTACTGAGTAACTTGGCGCATAGCAAGCGATTTATAGAAGCGCTATCGCATACAGGTTGTGAGTTTATTATTGATAACTTTGGGCGAGGCCTATCTTCCTTTACTCATTTACGAGAATTAGCAATCAGTAACATTAAGATTGATGGTCAATTAATCAAATCTCTAATCAATGATCCAATCGCTGGCGCAACACTGCAATCAATCTTACATTTAAGTGAGGCATTAGCTATTGATATTGTTGCCACAAACGTTGAGAATGATGACATTGCAAATAAGCTGCGAGACTATAATATTAACTACGCACAAGGCTATTTGCTTGGAGAGCCCTTCCTACTGACAACCATGAGAAAATAACAATATGTCAAAATTCCTCGCTGTAATCGCCATCGCATTTTTAGTAAGTGCCTGTGCAAGCCAGTCATCGACTGCCAATGATACAACGTCAATTAGCAATGACTGTCAAAAAATGGCCCAAAAGATTAAATCATCAAATACCGCCAGCACAACCAAATCAACACTCACTGCCTATTACAATAAACATTGCAAGTAATAGTCTCCTAAGTGAATCAATTTAACGCCAAACAATGGGTTCTCAATGCTTTATGGCTTGTTACTGCCATATTACTAATCATTGGGTTAACCCAGCCGATGTTTACCTTTACCCATTTCTATTTTTTCGATGACACGTTTTCTCTCGTCGACGCTATTTTTCATTTGGCTGCACAAGGTGAGTACATTCTCTTTGGGCTATTGTTTTTATTTAGTTTAGTCATGCCTGTCGTAAAAATGCTTATGCTGCTCTATAGCGTTAATGCAGGGCAATTACTTACCAATACACAGCGCATGCGACTGGATAAAATTGCAAAATTAGGTAAATGGTCAATGCTTGATGTTTATGTCATCGCAATCCTCGCCGTGACAATCAAACTTAGCCTTATCGCGTCTGTGACCATTCATTATGGTCTTGTAGCGTTTGCACTATCAGTGACGTTAAGCATGGCGTTACCATGGATGATAGCGGCCCTTTATCACGTAAAAGCAACGTTAGTTATCGATGACTCAAAAGCTATCATTTGGAAGAGTGAGTGCGCATTACAAGCGAATAGTGATGTGGTGAATGCGCTGCAAATAGGTCAATCTGTTGTTATCAGTCATCAACACAATAATAATCCACTAATAGATGTCTATGACGAGCATAGCCTGTGGCAAATTAAAGCCCAAACAACCCAAGTAAATAACGGCTTACAACTACACCCTATTGCAAGCCGCCATCACTAATTTAGCCCTTTTAGGTCGCGTCAGTTTGATTCTCAGGCAGTGCCTGTGCAAAAGCAGGGATTGCTAAACAACGCTGCTCAATCGCAGAAATTGTCGGATATTTATCAAGCGACAACCCAAATCGATGTGCGTTATATAGCTGAGGAATTAGGCAAACATCCACAAGACTAAGTTCATTGCCAACACAATATTGTCCAGCACACTTTGCTAGTTTTTTCTCAAGCGCATTAAAGCCTGTCGCCATCCAGTGACGCATCCATTGTGCTTTATCATCCGCCTCAAACGATGCTATATCGCCCAAATGCTGGATGACTCTAAGATTATTAAGGGGATGAATATCACAACAGATATCTTGCGCTAATGCTCTGATGTGAGCGCGCTTCACAGGATTATCCCCCGTTAGTTTACCTTCACCAAAAACCTCGTCCAAATACTCCATAATTGCCATTGATTGACTAATAACAACGGGATCGTATCGCGTATTATCTTCTAACGTTGGCACTAAGTGACTCGGGTTTAGCGCGTCATACTCAACACTGTGTTGTTCACCACCGTTTTTCACTAAATGAACACTTTTATGTTCATGGGTCAGTGCAAGTAAATTTAAAACGATACGTACTCGATACGCGGCACTTGAGCGCCAATAGCCATGCAAAATCAACATAAATTAGGAGTCCTTGTTGTTCAAAGTGTTTTTATTAATGCCAAAGTCACGCAATTTATTAGCGATTGCCGTATGTGACACGCCAAGTTTTTTAGCGAGTAAGCGAGTACTCGGATAAGCAGGATAGAGACGTTTTAAAAGGTTAGCTTCAAATTGTTTGGTTGCTTGATCCAGCGTACCTTCAAATTCACAATCGAAATAACCAAAATCTTTGCTATACGAGGGTAATTCAAGCTCTGCGACATCAACTTCTAGTGTGTCTAGCGATTGACTCACCCCGCGATAAATGGCGTTCTTTAACTGCCGAATATTACCTGGCCAACTATAATCTTGAATGTATTTTTTAGCCTCTATTGATAAGCGCTGCGCATTGCTATTAAGTTTGAGCGCGTAATAGGCCAAGAAGGTTTCTGCTAGTGGAATAATATCCTGCTTACGCTGGAGCAGCGGCAATAGGTTTATCGATAGCACATTAATTCTATAATAGAGATCTTCTCTAAACTTGCCCGTTTGAATCAACTGACTCAAATCTTGCTGTGAGGCACATATAATTCGAATATCGACTGACACCTCTTCGCTACCACCAACGCGTCTGAATTTATTCGATTCAATTAAGCGCACTAATTTAACTTGCATTAACGGGGTCATCTCAGCAATTTCATCAAAGAATAACGTCCCGCCTTGCGCTTGTTCAATTAAGCCTTGTTTTCCTTCTAGTCGCTTAGTCACCGAATTTGGCGCATAACCGAATAATTCAGATTCTGCCACCTCATCTGGAATTGCAGCACAATTGATGGCAATAAATGGCTTATCTCGACGATGGCTATGTTCATGACACGCACGAGCCAGTACTTCTTTTCCCGTACCCGTATCACCGCTAATGAGTAATGGCGCTTCTAAAACTGCGTGTTGTTTGGCAATATCAATCACATCTTTCATGGCTGGCGAAAACGCCAATACGTTAGAAAAACTATTTTCTGGCGTTGATTTTAATGCGTTATATTGTTTGTCGATACGCTGCGATGACTTTAATAAGATGACTGCCCCGGTTAAAATTTTCTTATCATCAACATCAGGTAAATAGACCGGAATTATTTCAGCCAGATATTCGATGCGTTCTACGCTCACACGTGCAGCTCGCGGGTTAACATCTGAGCTGCCAAGCCATTTAGTAAATGAAAAACCGGTTACCCAGTTATTAAGCGGTTGCATGGCGCTGCTAGATTCATCTTCGTTGAGCAGTTTAAGCGCCGCATCATTTGAACGAGTAATATGCCCTTTTAAATCAATTGAGATAATAGGATCTGGTAGGTTTTTAAGTAATGTTAACAATCCATAATGTTCTTGCTCAGAAGGCATATGGGAGACACTACGTACATCATTAACACCGTCAATTTTACGAATAGACTGCATCAACTTTTGAAAGTCAGAGAATTCTATTTCTGGAAAATGGACATAAACTCGACCAGTCTGATCGGCATCAATACCACGTAGATTAAGATTAAAGCTCGCTAGTAGCCCCAAGATTTCTTGAGCAATACCTAAGCGGTTTTCACAAAGCACTTCTAAACGCACGACATATTCTTCTATCAATCAAATAATCGAAAGTGTAAACCTTTCTTTACTGCCGATGCAAGAGCAATCACGATTTGTTACAAAGTTAACGGGGATAAATATAGAAAAGAAACAATGGCTAGTAATGAATTACTAGCCATTGTGATTGAGATTAGAGATTCATCTCTTCTTGGTCTTCACCTTCTTTCTCAACCTCAACAGGCATGAGATCTTCTTTAGTAATGCCTAGTGATAAGGCCACTGAAGAAGCAACGTAGATAGATGAATAAGTACCAATAAATACACCAAATAGTAATGCGGTAGCAAAACCATGAATTAATGCGCCGCCTTTAAAGAACAGTGCAAATAATACAATGATGGTCGTTAATGACGTAATTAACGTTCGGCTCATCGTTTGCGTCAATGAAATATCAATGACTTCACTTGGCAAGCCGGTACGCAATTTTCTGAAGTTTTCACGAATACGATCCGATACAACAATGGTATCGTTTAATGAATAACCAATAACCGCTAGAATCGCCGCTAGAACCGTTAGATCAAACTCTAACTGCAATAACGAGAATAAACCGATGGTTAAGAAAACATCATGCGCTAAGGCGGTTACAGCGCCTAAAGCAAAACGCCATTCAAAACGCAGTGCCACGTAAATCATGATACAAATCAGCGCAGCTAGCATCGCTAGTCCGCCCTTCTCTGCTAATTCATCACCAACTTTAGGACCAACAAACTCGATACGGCGCATCTTGACGTCTTGCTCAGACTTAGCATTAAGTAATTCTAATACTTGGCTGCCAATGGTTTCTGCTTTAACGTCCTGGCGCGGCGCTAAACGAATCAATACGTCACGCGGGCTACCAAAACGCTGCACAATCGCATCGTCAAAACCATTATCTTTCAAAATACCGCGTACATCTTTTAAATTAGCTTCTTGACTAAAGCCAACTTCAATAACGGTACCGCCGGTAAAATCAAGGCCCAGATTTAATCCCTTACTTGACACCAACCCAACACTTGCAATCATTAACACTGCAGAAAAAACCATGGCGAGCTTTCGCCATTTCATAAAGCTGATAGTGCTTACATTTTTAAGTATTTGAAACATTATCTACCACCTATATAGAAAGTTTATCAACGCGCTTACCACCAACCCACAGGTTGACAATGGCACGAGTAACTACCACAGCGGTAAATACCGACGTGATAATACCGATTGATAATGTAATCGCGAAGCCTTTAATTGGACCAGCACCGAATGAGAATAGAATGATCGCTGCAATCAACGTTGTGATATTGGCATCAAAAATCGTTGAGAATGCACTATCATAACCATGATGAATTGCTTGCTGTACGCTTCGTCCAGCACGAATTTCTTCACGGATACGTTCAAATATTAATACATTAGCATCAACCGCCATACCAACGGTTAATACGATACCGGCCATACCTGGTAAGGTTAACGCGACATCTGGGATCATTGACATAACACCGATGATTAATACCACGTTAGCGCCAAGAGCGACATTTGACACTAAACCAAAACCGCGATAGTAAACCAACATGAATAACAGTACGCCAGCTAAACCTAACACGATCGCCGTTGCACCTAATTCAATATTCTCTTTACCAAGACTTGGTCCTACAGTACGTTCTTCAACAATCTGAATCGGTGCACGTAACGCACCTGCTCGTAATAATTGTGACAATGAACGTGCTTCTTGTGGATTATCTAAACCAGTAATACGGAAATTCTTGCCCAGTTGGGTACTAATGTTTGCAACACTAATAACCTCTTCAACTTTCTTTAGAATTTGTTTTCCTTCACCATCAACTTTACCAGTAGGTTTGTATTCAATAAATACCGTTGCCATTGGGTTGTTGATATTGTTCTTAGAAAATTCAGACATTTTATTACCGCCTTGAGCATCAAGTTTGATACTAACTTGCGGCATGCCATTTTCGTCAAAGCCAGACTGTGCACCAGTGATACGCTCACCACGTAAAATAACCTTTTTCTTAAGCACCACAGTACCACCTTCGCGGCGCTGGTATAACTTTGAATCGGCTGGCACGTTATTTGGCGATGCTTGAGGGTCAACAAGTCTAAACTGTAACGTAGCAGTAGCCCCTAACAGTTCTTTTGCTTTTGCAGTATCTTGTACGCCTGGTAACTGAACAACAATACGATCTTCACCTTGACGTTGAACATCAGGTTCAGCAACACCTAGCTCATTAACACGAGAACGGATGATGGTGATATTTTGTTCAACAGCTTCCAATTTAGTTTGACGTAAAAGCTCAGGGCTCATACTCGCACGAAGCGCTAATGGATCAGACTTAAGCTGTTTAAAACTCGTTGTACGATAATTTGTTTCTAACAAAGTAAGCGCTTTATCCAATGCTTCTTCATTACGAAATTTAAGATCAACGCCATCGTTACCCATGCGAACGCTGCGGTAACGTATACGCTCTTTACGCAAATCTGTTTTAAAGTCCAACACCATTTGTTCATGGGTTGTTTTCATCAAATCACGCATATCCACTTCCATTAAGAAGTAAATACCACCACGTAAATCTAGACCAAGATTTAACGGTGATGCACCAAAGGCAGACAACCAAGCAGGCGTTGTTTGTGCCATGTTAAGTGCCACAGTGTATTGATCACCTAATAATTGAGTGGCAATTTCACGTGCTTTTGTTTGTGAATCTAAATCGTTTAATCGAATTAACGCCTGACCGCCATCAAGTGACGCAGACTTTATTTCCAATTGCGAATCTAACTTGCTTTTAATACGTTCAAAGGTCTTAAGCTGTACATCACGACCCTTAATGCCCGATATCTGCAATGCAGGATCAGGCGCATACAAGTTAGGCGCCGCATATAGAAAACCAATGATTACGGTTAACGTAATCAATAATGTTTTCCATAGTGGATACCTATTTAACATGGGACTTCCTTAGTCTATAGCGACTTCATTGTGCCTTTAGGCAATACAGCCGACACGTAGTCTTTCTTCACTGTAATGTGCAAATCAGTACTGATTTCAATTTGAATGTAATCATTGTCTTCGCTGATTTTTGCGATTTTACCAATGATGCCGCCATTCGTAAGAATCTCATCACCCTTATTCATCGAAGACATTAAGCTTTTATGCTCTTTTACACGCTTAGCTTGTGGACGATAGATAATAAAATAAAACACCAAACCAAATACAGCTAACATAATTAAACTGCCGTATTCGCCACCTGGTGCTACGCTAGCCGCTGCATGTGCATTAGAAATAAACATTACTTCCCCTTTGTTTTTATAATTAAACGATTAAAAATTTTGACCCTACCCTATCATAAATATCACAGGATTTTGTCGATAAATTAAGGCATTAGAAATCTAACGCCGGAACCTCTTTACCTTGACGAGCGTAAAACTCGTTAACGTATTCTTCTAAACGATTTTCATCAATCGCATCACGTAACTCTTGCATAACACGTTGATAGAAACGCAAATTGTGAATAGTATTTAAACGTGCGCCTAAAATCTCATTACATTTGTCTAAATGATGAAGGTAGCCACGTGTATAATTTTTACAGGTATAACAATCACACTCACTATCAAGCGGTGATGTATCCATCTTATGTTTAGCATTGCGAATTTTAACAATTTCAAACGTTGTAAATAGATGCCCATTACGTGCATTACGTGTTGGCATTACACAATCGAACATGTCTACGCCACGACGAACACCTTCCACTAAATCTTCAGGTTTACCAACACCCATTAAATAGCGCGGTTTATCAGTCGGTAGTTTTGGTAAAACATGACGCAAAATACGGTGCATATCTTCTTTAGGCTCACCAACAGCCAAACCGCCGACAGCATAACCATCAAAACCGATGTTAGTAAGGCCTTCTAATGACACATCACGTAAATCTTCGTAAACACCACCCTGTACAATGCCAAACAATGCATTAGGGTTTTTCAAATCATCAAACTTATCACGAGAGCGTTTTGCCCAGCGTAATGACATTTCCATCGATTGTTTAGCTTCTTCCCAGCTCGCTGGATAAGGCGTACATTCGTCAAAAATCATTACAACGTCTGAGTTTAAATCGTACTGAATTTCCATTGACACTTCGGCATCCATGAAAATTTTGTCACCATTAACCGGCGAATTAAAGGTAACGCCTGCTTCGGTAATTTTTCGCATTTTACCTAAGCTAAACACCTGAAAACCACCAGAATCAGTCAAAATAGGACCATTCCAATTCATAAATTGATGTAAACCACCATGCTCACGCATGACTTCAGTACCTGGGCGTAACCAAAGGTGGAAAGTGTTGCCTAATAAAATTTCAGCACCGCTCTCGCCCACTTCTTCGGGTGTCATACCTTTTACAGTGCCATATGTGCCAACAGGCATAAACGCAGGTGTTTCAACCGACCCTTTTTCAAACTGCAATTGACCGCGACGTGCGCGGCCATCAGTATTTTTTAATTCAAATTTCATGATAATTCCTGCCAGATAAACAGTCTGACTCAGTCTTGTTAATAAATATGTGTGGACGGCAACTGCAAATTTCAAGCAATTGCAGCTACTGTTTTTATAAAATAGTAATAAAGTTAGTAATTACTGCGGCGATTTCTCAATAAACATCGCATCTCCATAGCTGAAGAATCGATATTCCTTTTCTATCGCATGTTGGTAGGCATTCATTACATGCTCAAAACCTGCAAACGCGCTAATAAGCATGATTAATGTTGATTCTGGAAGATGAAAGTTAGTTACCATGGCATCAACCACTTTAAATTTGTACCCTGGATAGATAAAAATATCACTGTCACCATAAAACGGCGCCATTGTTTCACCCGATTCAAGCGCTTTATTGGCGGCACTTTCAAGTGAACGCATCGAAGTTGTACCCACAGTAATAACACGCTTACCAGCCGCTTTTGTTGCTTTTATTAGCTCACTAACGTCTGCTGAAACTTCAATGTACTCTTTATGCATGACATGCTCATCAACCGTTTCTACCTTAACAGGTTGAAAGGTTCCAGCGCCAACATGAAGGGTAACAAAGCCAATATTCACACCCTTTGCTTTGAGCTTATTTAAAATTTCATCATCAAAATGTAAGCCAGCCGTTGGCGCAGCAACAGCGCCAGGATTCTTATTGTAAACCGTTTGATAACGTTCTTTATCACTATCTTCATCAGGGCGGTCAATGTACGGTGGCAACGGCATATGCCCAACATTTTCCAAAATATCGAGCACACTACGCGTGTCTTCAAAGCGCAATTCAAATAACGCATCATGGCGAGCAACCATGGTTACTTTGATGTCACCATCTAAAATAATAGTCGAACCTGGCTTAGGTGATTTAGAGCAGCGAACATGTGCTAAAACAGAGTGTTCATCAAGCATACGCTCAACTAAGACTTCAAGTTTACCACCACTTTCTTTTTGGCCAAAAACACGCGCAGGAATAACGCGCGTGTCGTTAAAGATCATGAGATCTCCTTCATTAACTTTATCAAGCACATCAACAAACTGACCGTCTGTTAAGGCGCCATCCGACCCATCTAAACCTAGAAGACGACTTGCAGTACGTTCTGGCTGTGGATATCGGGCAATCAAATGAGGAGGTAAATCAAAAGAAAACTGGGATACTTTCATGGGTATTATTCGTAAAAAACTTAATGCGGCGCTAGTCTATTATTGCGCTGAGTAATTAGCAAGTTTGTCGTGATTTTAATCGCTAAAACTCGGGTAAACTCAAAGAATTTAACCGCAATGACATAATGTATTAATCGTCGACCAATTAGAAGCGATTAACAGACCTAAGATATTCCAACTACCAATAAATATATCGGTAGCATCGTATGCATGAGAAGTTAATTATCTGGATTGGTATAACTATTTTCCGTGGAGAGAGACAAGAAGCTCAGCTTCACCGCGCGGCAACTCACATTCGCGGATAATATCATCGACACTTGCGCCCAATTCGACCATCTTCATGGCATGCCCATAGAGTTTGGACTGCGGATCTGAATTTACTTGAGATAACTGTTCTTGACGTTCCATCGCTTGAGCCAATTTGCCTTCGACGTCCTGAACTCGACTACCAACCCCTAAAGTACCGGTTCGTAATTCGTGGATTTGTGCTTTAACTGATGAAATTTGACGCTGTTGTTCATGAAACAACAACTTTAGCGCGCTAATTTGGCGTTGACGTTTATTAATCGCTAACCATAAGCCAACAATTGCTAGCAATAGCACAGCAGGCACAATCCATAAAAATAACTCGTTCATGTATAAACCTGCTGCTAACAAATCGACAAACTTAGAATGACGCTATGTCATCCCACTCTTCATCACTTAATAGTTTATCTAAATCTACTAAAATAAGTAGCTCACTTTCACGATTACAAACGCCTTTAATAAACTTAGCACTTTCGTCAGTACCAACATTGGGTGCCAGTTCAATTTCAGAGGCTTTCATATAAACTACTTCAGCAACGCTATCAACTAAGATCCCAATCACTTGCTTGTCTGACTCTATGATCACGACACGCGTATTATCGGTAATGTCTGATGGTGGCAAACCAAAACGTGACCGAGTATCAATAACGGTAACAACACTACCACGGAGATTGATAATACCTAATACGTACGAAGGTGCGCCAGGAACAGGTGCAATATCACTGTAACGTAATACTTCTTGTACTTGCATTACATTAACGCCGTATGTTTCATTCTCTAGCTTGAATGTAACCCATTGCAGCATTTCGTCATTATCGACTGAATTTACTGACATTTCTGTTTCTGCATTCATTTTAATTTCCTCTATTACAGCGAGCCGTTACTTCGTCTCATTGTTCTCAAATAATTCGATTAAGGCATCGACGGCTAATAAGCCACACATCCGGTGTTTTACTGTTCCTGCGAGCCATGGACTACGAGTCACATCGGTTCGCCATTTTATTTCATCGTGCGATAACGTGGTGCTATCAATAAGTCTATTACACTCTAAGCCCCAATTACTATCACCTATTACAATAATATACTGATAATTTGGTGAATATTCTAGTGACGTCCCATATTTTTCAGGCATCAAGTAACGTGCAGTATCGATAACATTAAGCTGCTCATCGCGCTCAATTTGAACGCCGCTAAACCAATTTGGTTTACCAATTAATTTAGTCAGAGATTTTCTGCGATAAATGCCTTTAAGTTTTACTAACGGAACTGAAAAAGTCTGCCCCATGACTTCAAAAAATAGTGCAGGAAAACCTTCTTCTAGTTCATTCATTGCTGTATTGACGTGCAATGGTCCCGTAGCAGGGAGAGTTGTTTGCTCTGAAGCGCTTTCAACATCCGGTTTTTCCGGCTCAATAACCTCTTCTATAATAGGTGCCGACTCTGCAATGACTGACTTTACATCAATCTCATCAATTACAGAGGGCTCTTCAATAACTTCGGCGTCTGGTTCAGGAGAGATTTCATTCAATAGTGAAGGATCTATCAATTCAGGAGCAACATCGATTTGCGGTGCGACATCACCAACTTTCTCTAACAACTTTGCCAGTGGTTGAGATTCAACAGCGCTATTCTTAGGTTCATCTAACAGCACATCAAAGAAATCTTTGACAGCTTGCGAGGAACGGCTTTCCATTAATTTTTTTTCGTCCAAAGCTCTATTACCGGTGTAATCTTCTTCTAAGAGTGAATCTAATAACAATCCATATGCAACAACACCTCTGCTTCGCGGCGCAAATTGTGGCAATGGTAAATGACGTTCACTCGCATCTCTAAATTTTGTATCGACGGGAATGACCTTATCCCAAACTCGATGTTCAAATGTTTCTTTCATAGTTTCTAACGACTGCGCACTCGCCTTTGTTCGGCGATCATACATAGTAGGCACAATTATATAATTATACGGCGTTTTATTAGAACGTTGCATGATGAGTAAGGTTTTCACCATGCGCTCCAGCCCTTTAAAGGCTAGATATTCCGTTTGCACTGGCACAATGACTTTGCTACTACATGCCAATGCATTCACCATAAGCACGCCAAGTACTGGAGAGCAATCAACAATCACATGATCATAATCAGCCGTAACACCAGCCAAAATACGCTTAAGTATTAGACCCATCCCTTCTTTGTGGCCTAATTCACGATCTAGGGTTGCAAGCGCCATTGATGAGGGAATTAAATCTATTTCTTCAACATTGGTTTTTTGAATCACGCGCTGCGTTAATCGGTCGATAAATTTATCTGGGCAAGTAAACAAATCGTACAGTGAATATTCTAACTCATCACAATCGACACCTAATGAAAAACCCATTGAAGAATGGGGATCGATATCAACCAACAATACACGTTTTTTACGACGCGCTAAAATTCCCGCTAAGGTTAAAGCGGTTGTCGTTTTACCCACGCCACCTTTTTGGTTAGCAATGCTCCAAACTTTCACACGTTACTCCTGTTTACGGGTGGTGATTCGTAATCCACCATTTGGCAATTCAATAACTTGTATCTCTTTGCTATCTTCAATAGGCCCAACGTCTTTAAGTGGCAGAGCCTCAGCCACATCTTGCGTAACAGGTCGTGGTTTTACCCAGCCAAATTTACTAATCGCGATTACCACTCGTCTGTTTTGAGCACGAGTTTGCGCGTTACTATTGTCTACCTTTGGACGATATTGCCCATAGGCTTCGATCGCTAAGCGTTCAGGTTCAATGTCAAGTTGCTGTAATTCTTGAACAATTGCACTAGCTCGTGCTGATGATAGCTGCCAATTAGATTGAAATTGTTCATTACTAATCGATTGATCATCCGTATACCCACGCACATGTACATAGTTATTTGCTGGTGCAATGGTTCCAATTACTTGCTTTAAAACAGCCTTAGTTGCACTACGAGTCACTGCACTACCACTATCAAAAAGCAGTCCACTACGAAACTCAATCGTTAGCCAGTTATCATCTTGCTCTATCTGGGCGTAACCTTTTTCGACGACCTCAAGAAGGTCCTGTGCCAATTTTTCTTTCATTGATGAAAACGGGGTACCCAGCTGTTTCACATCTGGATTCACCAACTGGCTGTCACCCGGCACAGGTTCGGTTCCAACCTCATCCAACAGGCCTTTATTGAAATCTTTAAGTTCTGATAATTTATCGCCTGATGTCAACGGCGTATCACTACTGTTTTGCTCAACCTTTCCTAATCCACCCTGCTCTTTTTTACCGGCTAAGTGAAAAATCTCTCCTAAGCTATTTGATAAAATGGCATGTTTTTCTTCTTTGATTAAAGCAAACGCGTAAAGCACAACAAATAATGCAAATAATAAGGTCATATAATCGGCGTATGAAACTAGCCATCGCTCTAGATGGCTATCTTCTTGCACTACATTCTGTGCTCGTCGACTATTGAGCATAGGCGACCTTATAGGCATCTAAACGACGACTGATATGTTGAGGATTTTCACCTCGGTGAATCATTAACGTACCCTCAAGCACCATTTCGTAATACAGCGTGTTTTGAAAAATAATATGACGTAATTTGTAATGAATAGGTAGGTAAATAAGGTTAGCGAATCCCACACCATAAATCGTTGCAACAAACGCCGTTGCAATACCGCCCCCTAACGCATCAGGTTGATCAAGATATTGCATCGATTGAATCAGACCTAAGACAGCGCCTAAGATTCCAAGTGTTGGGCTATATCCCCCCATTGACTCATACACCTTGGCACTATGACCAAATTCATCCCGCTGGAAATAAATTTGAGTTTCCATCGTTTCTTGCAACACTTCAGGCGAAGAGCCGTCAATCAACATCATTAAACATTGGCGAACAATAGGGTCTTCTTCTTGCTCTAACTGATTTTCTAATGGTAAAAATCCGTCACTTCGTGAGATATTACACCACTTAACTAACGTATCTATCCGCGTTTGAATATCAAATCGTGGCGGAAACAAGACCCATTTAAGCAATATAAAACTACGTGTAAAAATGTGCCACGGTGTCTGAATCATTACAGCCGCAAGCGTTCCGACTACAACAATTAGCAGCGCAGGGCCGTTATATAAGGCGATTAACGAGCCGCCCTCGAGTACTTGACCACCGATAATTGCGACCAGCGCTAATAAAAGACCAAATAGACTCAGTCTATCCATGAGTCATCTCTTTAACGATAGATTCACCAATAACATCAATTGGCATCACTTTATCGGTTAATCCCGCTTTTTTTACCGCTTGTGGCATTCCATAAACAACGGATGTCGCTTCATCTTGAGCCCACACGGTTGCACCGCGTGTCTTTAACATTTTAGCACCGTCACAACCATCTGCGCCCATACCCGTTAACACGACGGTTAATGTATTTCCGTCATTAAATTTCGACACTGTTGCAAAAGTGACATCTGCACAAGGCTTATAATTCAAATCACTCGGGCCAGGCACAACTTTAAGTCTGTTGCCTCGTTCAAGTAACATTTGCATGCCACCGGGTGCCAGATAAGCTTGCCCAGGACGAATGACATCACCATTTTTAGCTTCTTGGACACCAATATTACAAAGTCGATTTAAACGCTCAGCAAAGGCACCGGTAAATGCAGCAGGCATATGCTGTACAAGTAAGATAGGGTACGGAAAGTTAGCAGGGAGTTTACTAAGTACAGACTGTAATGCAACAGGGCCGCCGGTAGACGATGCAATAGCAAGTAAGGAATATTTTTTACCACTAGCACTACTAACGCCAGAAGCTCGAACAGGTGTAGTACGCTCGGGAACAGCAGTAGCTCGTTTGATAACTTGAGTTTGATTAGCTAGCGGCGCGCCGCGAGATCGACTTGCGGTCGTTGCGGTATTACGATCTAATCTACGAGAAGAGGAAGGCGCAGTAGATGTTGTTGTAAATGATGCGCGTCTTGCAACACTACGCCCGCCTAACGCTTTAATTGCAGTTGTAATTCGCTCTGTCGCAACCTTTCCTGACCCTGCTATCTCTTCAAATTTCTTAGGTAAGAAATCTGCGGCACCAGCGTCTAATGCATCAAGGGTCGCTTTAGCGCCTTCATGAGTCAACGATGAAAACATCAAAATAGGCATCGCCTGCTTTGCCATAATTTCGCGCGTTGCATCAATGCCATTCTTGATGGGCATTTCGATGTCCATCATTACAACGTCTGGTTTTAATGACAGTGCTTTTTCAACACCTTCTTGACCATTTTTTGCATAATCAATGACTTCCATCCCTTGCGCTTTCGTGATGATATCACCAATACAACGTCTAAAAAAATGAGAGTCATCAACAATTAATACCTTAATACTCATTTAAGGTAATTCCTCCTACCAAGGGCACTTGCTTTCTACTTAAGCGTATCGCTTAAGTAGATTTCCAATATCGACAATCAATGCAATGCTACCATCACTGGTAATAGTTGCCCCAGATATGCCTGGTGTACCGTGTAATAATGCGCCTAATGGCTTAATAACAACTTCTTCTTGGCCAATGAGTCCATCGACAACAAAACCAACAGTTTGCGGTCCTATTTGCACAATAACAACATGACCTTCAGTGCGATCTTTACCCGGAATGTAATCTTTACTGAGCCATTCATCTAAATAAAATAATGGAATGGCGCGATTGCGCACTGAAATTGTTTTACGTCCATCGACGATATTTGTTTTAGTTAAATCAAGATTAAAAATTTCATTAACCGCAGCCAATGGCAACGCAAAGATCTGTTGGCCTAGCTGAACCATTAACGTCGGCATGATTGCGAGTGTTAACGGTACGGTAATATTAAGCACCGTACCAACGCCCTTTTCTGACGAAATTTTCACCGTACCGTTAAGTTGAGTAATCTTAGTTTTAACAACGTCCATGCCTACACCACGACCTGAAATATCAGATATCTCAGTCTTAGTAGAGAAGCCTGGCGCAAAAATTAATTCATAAGCATCCTCGTCGCTCATTCGCGCCGCAGTTTCTTCATCAAGAACACCGCGAGAAATGGCGATACTTTTAAGTTTATCAGCATCCATACCGGCACCGTCGTCTTTAATAGACAACAGAATATGATCGCCCTCTTGCGACGCTGACAAAATAACAGTTCCGTTACGAGGTTTACCTGCTGCTTCTCGGTCATCAGGCATTTCAATACCGTGATCAACTGAGTTACGTACTAAATGCACCAATGGGTCTGCGAGGGCCTCTACCAAATTCTTATCTAAATCGGTATCTTCACCTTCCATTGTTAACGTGATGTCTTTTTTAAGGCTTCGAGCCATATCACGAACAACACGTGGGAATCGACCAAATACTTTCTTGATTGGCTGCATTCGCGTTTTCATTACAGAGCCTTGAAGATCAGCTGTAACATTGTCTAAATTAGCAACCGCCTTAGACATTTCTTCATCGCCACTAGTTAGTCCTAAACTAACTAATCGGTTACGAACTAATACGAGTTCACCGACCATATTCATAATATCGTCAAGGCGCGCTGTATCAACACGAACAGTTGTTTCGGCTTGCGCAGCCGGTGCGGCAGCTTTCTTAGAAGATGCAGCTTTATTAGCTTCGTTGGCTTTTGCTGGAACCGCAGCTGCTTTTTTAGGTGCAGCTTTAGGTGTCGATACTTTATTTTTTACTGGTGGGGCTTTCTTTGCCTCAGGAGCAGGCTTTGCGCTGTCTCTTATACACATCTGACGCTGCCGACGAAGAGGATAGTGTAGATCT
>OJBM01000145.1_pt1 | contig 32456 bp, 28 predicted proteins | sample 1591061 | NCBI WGS metagenome assembly OJBM01 (sample SAMN05416872, study PRJEB24817) | seawater metagenome | isolation source: Sea water | place: Canada:Atlantic | collected 2013-11
CTCTTCGTCGGCAGCGTCAGATGTGTATAAGAGACAGCCGGTTATCATGGCGCTGTTAAGCGTGTGGAATACGACGTTTTTGGGCTATCAATCACAAGCCATATTACCCTATGATCAGACGCTGCATATGTTGGCTGCCTATCTACAGCAAGCTGAAATGGAATCTAACGGCAAATCGGTTTCTACATCTGGTCATCAAATAAGTTATCCGACTGTACCAACCATTTGGGGGGGCGTCGGCATTAACGGTCAGCATGCGTTTTATCAATATTTACATCAAAGCAATAATATTGTACCAGCGGATTTTATTGGTTCTGTGGAAAGCGTAACACCCGTTCAAGGGCATCATGAAACATTGATGGCTAACTTCTTTGCTCAGACGCGAGCGTTGATGACAGGTGTTAACGATGAGCAGGTTCGTGCAGATCTTGCGGCAAAGGGACGCAAAGCAGATTATATTGATCAACTTGCCCCTCACAAAATTCATGCGGGTAACCGACCAACGAACTCATTACTAATTCAGCGATTAGATGCTCACACTTTAGGTAGCCTAATTGCGTTATACGAACACAAAATATTCGTCCAAGGTGTCGTGTTGGGAATTTGTTCATTTGACCAATGGGGTGTTGAATTAGGTAAGGGACTCGCCGCCGATATTGAACGTGAACTCCATTGTGCAATCGTCAATGAATCTTTTGATAGTTCAACTAAGGGATTAATGTCTCATTACCTAGCCAAAAAGTCTGCTTGATAACTAAGGATTGACTGCAAGGTTAACTTGTTATTAAATACTGTTTTTACATACAGCTAGTTGATGGCAAGAAACAATGACCCAGCGAAAAATTATTCACGTTGATATGGACTGCTTTTATGCAGCTGTTGAAATGCGTGATAATCCTGCGCTCGTTAACCAAGCTGTGGCTGTTGGCGGTAGTCGAGAGCGTAGAGGTGTCATTTCTACCTGTAACTATAAAGCGAGAGAGTTTGGAGTTCGTAGTGCTATGTCGACAGGGATGGCGCTAAAACTTTGTCCATCTTTAGTGCTGATGCCTAGTCGAATGCATGTTTATGTTGCGATTTCAAAACAAATTAGACAGATATTTAATCGTTATACTGATTTGGTTGAACCTCTCTCGTTAGATGAAGCTTATTTAGATGTTTCGGCGTGTGAACAATGCCAAGGCAGCGCGAGTCTTATTGCAGAAAAAATTCGTCAAGAAATCTTCGAAGAGACTGGAATTACGGCTTCAGCAGGTGTTGCCCCCAATAAGTTTCTAGCTAAAATAGCATCCGATCTCGACAAGCCTAATGGACAATACGTTATTACGCCAAGTGATGTCGATGAGTTTTGTCAGCAACTGTCACTGCGAAAAATTAGCGGGATAGGGAAGGTTACAGCTACTAAATTAGAAAACTTTGGTTTAGTGAATGGTCATGACGTTAGGCAAGCAGAACCCGATTTTTTGAATAGACATTTTGGAAAACTGGCAGAGGTTTTACTCGCTCGATGTTACGGCATTGATAATAGTATGGTGAGACCAAACCGAGTCCGAAAATCCGTAGGTGTTGAGCGTACGCTGCCACGAGATTTAGCGACGCTAGATGAGTGTTTTTTAGAACTTACTAAACTAATGCCAATGCTCAATCAACGTTATGCAGCCACTCGACAACTTCCGATCCATAAGCAAGGCGTTAAACTAAAATTTGACGACTTTCAATCAACAACCGTAGAGCAGGCTGTTGATGCGTATGATGAATCTATTTATATGACATTATTGACTGACGCCTTTGAACGATCGCAAGGACGACTTATTCGTTTAGTCGGAATCAATGTTGGTGTGCGCGAAGAAGTTAGCGACCAAAAACATGAAGGCGAACAATTACCACAGCTAGATTTATTTTAGCGTTAATGACCGTAAGGTGAGTTTTATTAGCTTTTTTTTACTCATATCAAACTCGATCCTTGGTGCTTCATTTTGATAACGCTGATACGGAGCCATCATGGGGTGGGTTTCAAAATGCGTTTTAAATTTGCCATTTTCTTCCAAAATCTCAAGGCCACGTTCAATTCTTGCTTGTAGTTTTTTATTCTTTTTGTGAATAAAATAGCGACTGGCTCTGGAGGATTTAAAGGCTAAATTCTTTTCTACAGTGAGCTCTGGGTTTTTATCAAAATGTTGATAGGCACCGTAAAGCTCAACTGGCAATATGTCCATATATCCTTGCTTAAGCAGTCGGTAGACATGGCTAAGTTTCTTTGCATAACTAAATTGAGCTGATGTTTGGCGAAGGGATCTATTTTCCGATTGAAGGCTGTACGACCTATTTTAAATGCGCGCATCTGGCCTAGCGATGAAATGTCGTCAAATCGTTGTTGTTCTCCCTGACGAATTAATCCAATGGCGATGCCGCCATAACCTCTCAATAAATCAACATTTATTAATTTTAATTTTGATTTGTGCTTTACATGAGGTTTCCCCAAAGAATATCAAGGTCTTTTTCATTTGCTAATGCATAATGCAGTCGCTCACCTCTCATTTTCACTTTGCTAGGCAACAGAAGGTAATCGCCAAATTCTGGTTTACTTGCTTCTAATGTCATGCGAAGTAACCCCCAAAAAATAGGAGTTTCGTTCATATTCTGCCGCATTAAAATTAACAACTTTGCCACGCTTATAGCGAATGATATCTTTCGCACTGGCAGGTATTACGATTAATATTGATAACAGGCAAACAAAGAGCGCGGGTTTTGAATTCATTGTTTATAAAACTCTCTTTAAGAACGAGTATGTAAAAAAAGCATATAAACAAGATAACAATAGTTATAGCAATTGTCAGTGGTAAAATGACAATTGCTAACGTGGTTATTGGTTACTTCTCACTAACAGGAATGTTTTTAAGAATTGCCAATGTAAGTTGCCAGAATCTTTCAACGGTATCGATAAGTACCTTCTCATCGGGAGAATGAGGGAAACGAATAGTTGGACCGTATGACACCATATCCCATTGTGGGTATGCGTCTTTAAACAGACCACATTCAAGACCTGCATGGATAACCATGATTTTAGGTACTTCACCAAATAGCTCATTATAGGTATTGCGAACGACGCCCATAATTTGCGAGCTAGTATCTGGTTTCCAACCTGGGTATGCACCATCAAATGCTACTTTTGCACCGGCTAATGACAAGATAGAGCCGATAGTGTTTTGTGCATCCAAACGGCGTGAGTCCATCAATGAGCGGATCAGGCATTGAACATGAATGTGTTTTGCGCGTGTTTGAATAACCCCAAGATTGTTAGAAGTTTCAACAACACCCTCAATTTCATCACTCATGCGAAATACGCCATGAGGAATCCCATATAAAGCAGCAATGAGTCGTCGTTGTAAATCAAGCGTTAAAACGACATCGCTTGCTTCACCAGGATCAACAAAAATCGCTAGATCAGGTTCAACAGCTGCGAGCTCTTTTTTAAATACTTGAGTTAATTTAGCAACATCTTCTTTAAAAGCGCTGACGTTACTTGACGGTAATAATATCTCTGTGCTGGCTTCGCGAGGAAGCGCATTACGCAAGCTACCGCCATCGATACTGACAATACGTATTTGGTACTTGTCTGCAAGTTCAAATAAGACACGAGTCAGTATTTTGTTGGCATTGCCACGGCCTAAGTGGATATCAACGCCTGAATGTCCACCTTTTAAACCTTCCACAACAATTGAAAATGGCGTGTGATCTGCTGGTGCCGTTTCATATTCGATTTCGAAAGTCGCATTAGCGTCAACGCCGCCAGCACAACCCATGTAGACTTCGCCTTCATCTTCTGAATCTGTATTTAACAAAATTTCGCCATCTAAATAACCAGATTCAAGGCCAAAAGCTCCTGTCATACCAGCTTCTTCATCGACGGTGAATAATGCTTCTAATGGTCCATGTTCAATTGCATCATCTTCTAAAACTGCAAGCGTCGCACAGAGGCCAATACCGTTGTCGGCGCCCAAGGTAGTACCATCAGCAGTTACCCAATCACCATCAATAAATGGCTTGATGGGATCTTTAGTAAAGTCATGAACTTTATCGTTGTTTTTTTGCGGAACCATATCAAGGTGAGCTTGCATTACGACACCTTTGCGATTTTCATAACCTTGCGTTGCTGGCTTTTTAATGATGACGTTGCCAACCGTATCGCGAGTTACGCTTAATCCTTTGGTCGTAGCCCAGTCAACGATGTGTTGTGCAATGGCTTCTTCGTGCTTTGATGGATGTGGAATAGCACATAGCTGAGAAAACCACTTCCATACAGGCTGTGGTGTTAATGTAGATAAAGGCATGATTGAAATCCTAAGCTAAAATTTGCGGCGTATAATAGCACAACTTCCCGAGATATTTTTAGTGTCTACGACTTTCGTCTAGTTTAATCTACCGCTGATCTCAATATTAGCATTGATAATCAACCAGCATGGCCTCATAATCAGCGGTTAATAACCCATCTAATAAGTCGACAACAAACTAACTTCATGATTGAACAACTATTTCAATTAACAGCACACCGCACTGATCTTAAGAAAGAAATTATGGGCGGGCTGACGACATTTTTAACCATGGCCTACATTTTGTGCGTAAATCCATTGATTTTGGCACAAGCAGGTATGGATAAAGGTGCTGTGTTTGTGGCAACGTGTCTCGCTGCTAGTTTTGGGTGTCTTTTAATGGGCATTATTGCCAATTATCCCATAGCACTTGCGCCGAGTATGGGATTGAATGTTTTCTTTACCTATAGTGTAGTGATTCAATTGGGCTATACATGGCAAGTAGCGCTTGGCGCGGTGTTTTTATCTGGCGTCGTATTTTTAATCATAAGTTTATTTAGAATTAGAGATCTTATCGTTAATAAAATACCGCTTTCGATGCGACAAGGCATTGCTACTGGCATCGGATTGTTCCTCACCTTGATTTCCCTTAAATTAGCCGGAATAGTAACCTTTGATCAAACTCGTGGTTTGGCGATGGGCAATGTGTTGTCCTTTGAGACCTTGATGTGGGGTATCGGCTTACTAACCATGATTGGTTTCGCTGCTCGAGGTTGGCGTGGTGGAATGATTGTGGCAATTATTATTATTACAATCATAAGTTTAGTTAGTGGTAATACAGAAATTCATGGTGTGGCTTCCTTACCACCTGATGCAATGACGACCTATATGGCGATGGATATAATGGGCGCCTTAGACGTTGGGTTGCTTAGTATTATTTTTGCCTTCTTATTTGTTGATTTATTTGATTCTGCAACAAGTTTAGTGGCCGTCGCACAGCGCGGCGGATTACTCAATACAGCAGGGCGATTTGCGCGCTTTGGCCGTGCATTATTTGCCGATGCAAGTGCGACTTTATTTGGGGCTAGCTTAGGAACGTCAACGGTGACAACCTATGTCGAAAGCACGGCAGGCGTTGCTGCTGGTGGTCGCACTGGCTTAACATCTATTGTTGTCGGGGGATTATTTCTTGTTGCAATTTTCCTTTATCCATTGATTGATGCTGTACCTTTAGCTGCCGTATCACCGGTGATTTTTTATGTGGCGACCTTAATGTTAGCCGGTCTTATTAATGTGGAATGGGAAGATTTAACAGAAGCGATTCCTGTTGTTATTACCGCCATTGTTATGCCACTCACGCTATCCATCGCTAACGGTATTGCCCTAGGCTTTATCAGTTACACTTTTATCAAAATAGCCTCTGGGCGTTATAAGCAACTTAACTCATTGGTTGTTATATTGACCTTATTTTTTGTTGGTCAGTTGTTACTACTTTCTCCTAAAATATAATACTTTATTACTTGATTTGTCACGGCGCTGTGGTAATTTCTCTGCTTTAATCTTAGTTGGTAGTCGCAGCAAGCGTATTAAGGTCAATAATGAGTATATCGACAGACGGTAAAGAACGAACGTTCTCAACCGAACAACAATTAGTTTCTATCACTGATACACGTGGCATTATTGTGTATGCAAACCCCGCTTTTTGTGAAGTTGCGGGTTATTCCCTTGAGGAACTGTGTGGGCAGCATCATAATATCGTCCGTCATAAAGATATGCCAAAGGCTGCGTTTGCTGATTTATGGAAAAAGCTTAAACATGGCCGCTCATGGCGTGGAATGGTAAAAAATCGTTGTAAAAATGGTGATTTTTATTGGGTTGATGCTTATGTTACGCCACTTTATGAAAATAATCAGGTCGTAGCGTATCAGTCTGTACGTGTAAAGCCTCAACAAACACATATCGATAAGGCAAATGCGTTATACAGTGCCATCAATAGTGGTAAAAATCCTAGCAAGGGATTATTGTCTCCATTGATGAAAACTGGACTCTGTAGCGTATCAGCCATTGGTATTTTGTTGTCTAGCGTGATGATAGAATCATCGCTAACCACCTTATTTAGCGTTGGTGCATTTTTAGCACTGGCGATCGCTACACTAAATCAAGAATTATTTGTCCTTCCTAGATTTATTAAACAAGTAAAAAATGATATCGATTCGCCGTCTCGTCATATATTTTCTGGCGGCGGAGCGTTAGGCGTATTGGATTATCCGAATCAACTATCGCAAGCAAAAATTAGAACGATATTAGGTCGAAGTCGTGATTTAGGTAGTAATTTAGTCGACGTATCAACTGAACTGGACGGTGCATCATCAGCTAGCTTAGATGGTTTACTTGCGCAAAAAAACGAGTTATCTCAACTGGCAACAGCCATAACTCAAATGAGTGGGGCTATCAGTGAGGTAAGCCAAAATACAATCGATTCAAGAGATCGGGTAGACAGCGTAAGCGTTCAATGTGATGACGCGATTAATGCATTGGAGCACTCCAAAGAACAGATCTCATTCCTAGGTAAAGGTATTGGCGATTCAGCACACGCGGCAACTGAATTGATAAGTGATGCTGACGAAATAGCGACCATTATGTCTGAAATACAAGGCATTGCTGACCAAACGAATTTGTTAGCACTTAATGCTGCCATTGAAGCCGCCCGTGCAGGAGAGCAGGGCCGTGGCTTTGCTGTTGTTGCTGATGAAGTCAGAACGTTGGCGAGTCGTACACAAGTGGCAACAGAACAAATTCAAAAATCTGTTGAGACATTGCAGCAAACGCTTAGTGATTGGAGTCAAACAATGTTTGATAGTCAAAAAACAGCCGATGATTGTAATGATAAGAGCGAACACGCACTAAATGTTATGCACAACGTTGTCACTGCAATGCATGAAGTGAATCAATTAGGTGAGCAAATTGCCGCTGCTGCCGAAGAGCAAAGTACGGTAGCGTCTGAAATTTCAAACAACGTTATCCATGTCGACGGAATTGCGCAAAGTAATACTGAAATGAGCCAGCAAGTTCAAGCGCAATCAGCGGCCATAAAGTCATGTAGCGCCGACATCCATAAACTCAGCAAGACGTTTAAGTAATTTATAGGGGCAGTTTTGATATTTCAAATACTAAGTGGGCTACTGACCAGCGCACTTAGTATTTTAGGTCGTATTTAGGCCTGAACTTGTGAATATTATTCACTGATAAGAGTGATTTTAGAGGTGACTTCTCCTTGATTTAATTTTGTCACCAAGATATCACCTGCTGTCAGGTTTGATGCTTGAGTTACTACCTGTTTTTTCTCATTTAACGTAATACTGTATCCTCGCGCTAATGTAGCAATCGGGCTCACAGAATGTAATTCTCGCATCAGTCCTTGATAGCGCGCTTGTTGCGTCGTGAGTTGTTGTGAAATTGCATGATTAAGTCGCGTTGCTAATTGTTGATTATGCGCAGCATGTGCACTAATTTTAGCTTGCGGAGACTGTTGAAGAAGACGCTGCATTAACTGCGCTAATCGTTGTTCATTATTATGTAGTTTTGCCGACATAGTCGTAATGATTTGATGATTAAGTTCGTCAATGTATTGGGCTTGTTGTGCTAATTTAAACTTCGGATCTTGTGCTTTTAAGCGACTTGTCAATTCATGAAGTCGTTGACGCTGGGCGTGAATATTATTACTGATGGCATGATGAAGTTGACGTGCAAGCATTGTGCATTGCTGTTTTTGCTCTTCGTTGCTCACACTTAAAATTTCTGCGGCAGCAGATGGCGTCGGCGCACGATAATCAGCGACAAAATCACTAATAGTGACGTCGACTTCATGGCCAACAGCGCTGATAATCGGCAACGGTGAATTGAAAATCGTATGGGCGAGGTATTGATCGTTAAAGCACCATAAATCTTCCATTGAACCACCGCCACGCGTTAACAACAATACGTCCACTTCATTACGACTATTGGCTTGCACGATGGCGTTACTTAATTCTTGAGCGGCTGTGTGTCCCTGTACTTGTGACGGGTAAATGATTACATCAACCAGTGGATTACGGCGTTTGAGTACCGTTAACACATCGTGAATCGCTGCTCCTGTCGCGCTGGTAATGATACCAATCTTTTTAATACCGTTAGGCAAGGTTTTTTTATGTTCACTACTAAACAGCCCTTGAGCGGCAAGATCACATTTTAATTGCTCAAACTGTTGCTGTAATAAACCATCGCCAGCCATGTCCATGACATCAACGAGTAATTGATAGTCGCCACGTGGTTCATAGACACTAATATTTGCTTTAACCATCACTTGTTGGCCATTTTGCGGCCTAAATTTTACTGCTCGATTACGTCCTTTAAACATCGCACACTTAATTTGTGAGCGCGCGTCTTTTAACGTGAAATACCAGTGGCCAGATGAGGCTGCAACAAAATTCGAAATTTCAGCATTGACCCAAACACGGCCAAAATTGCCTTCGAGCAAACGCTTTATTTCACTGTTTAGTTTGGAAATGTTATAGATATTGGCACTGGGAGAGTTGAGCATAGTTGGAACAAGCTGATAAAAATTATTACTCAGTGTATAGGGCTATATAAGGAGAAACAACTGTTTATCGATGAGAGTAGGGCTATTGTCTGCCCAAGCGACTTCAAGATGCAGGTTTTTCGACTTGCTGAAGACTAGCACCTTGAGGTGGCTTGGGTATAGCAATAGCCCTTGTAATTATTAGTCACGATATGACAAGGATTAGTCTTCCATTTGCGCGACGCGATCGCGTAAGAAATCCATACCAGGTTTATCGTTAAGCAATTCGTGTTTGGTTAATCCCGTTAATTCGTGGGGGAAAACCAGCCATTCATTCGTTTCATATAGGTAGAAATCAGGCGTTCGATCCGTTTTATTATTTTCAGGCTTAAAATAAGGCGTCGCAATCTTCATTTGAGGCGTATTCTTACGACATTTCTTCGTAAGATCTTCAATAATTTGCGCAACACTTAATCCTGTATCATAAACATCGTCAACAATAAGTAATGTATCTTCTGAGTTTACGTTGCGGATAATATAATCTAATCCGTGGACCCGAACATTTGAAACACGCTCTTCAATACCCGTATAAGAAGAAGTACGAATCGAAATATGATCTGATTTTACACCAAAGAAATCTAGTAGCTCTTGTACCGCAATCCCAACAGGAGTACCGCCTCGCCAAACGCCAATGATGTAATCAGGCTTGCAGCCACTGTCCAATACTTTTAAACCGAGTTTATATGAATCGTCTAAAAGTGTTTGTGCGTCGATATATTTTTTAGTCATTTGATTTTCCATTAGGGTGATAGCAACATCGCCATATTGGGAAGGAAGTATAGCAAAAGCTAACTAAGAAAAATTAGATTTTTATCAATTGTTGGCTTTAATGACAACAAAAAGGGTGTTTTTTACAATTTTGTAACGACATATTGTGGTTTATCGTTAAATTAATCGCAAATATTGATTGTGCAGTAGGCACTATTTCCCTATAATACGTCGGCAATATTTAATCCCTTTTATATTCATTTAGGTGAGATGTTGCAATGCTAAGAATCGCTCAAGAAGCTTTAACTTTCGATGATGTTCTACTAGTCCCAGGACATTCTACTGTGCTGCCACACACGGCAGACCTTCGCACTAAACTAACAGAAAAAATTCACCTTAATATTCCAATGTTATCTGCATCTATGGATACAGTAACTGAAGCCCGTTTGGCTATTGCATTAGCTCAAGAAGGCGGCATTGGGTTTATTCACAAGAATATGACGATTGAACAGCAAGCGCATGAAGTTGAACTGGTTAAAAAGTTCGAATCTGGCGTTGTTTCTAAGCCGGTTACTGTTGGCCCTGACGTTACAATTCGTGAAATTAACGAGATGCGTGACCGCTTAGGTTTTTCTGGTTTCCCTGTAGTCGATAACCAAAATAACGTATTAGGCATCATTACGTCACGTGATGTTCGCTTTGCGACGAACTTAGATAAGCCGTGTAGCGCGCTAATGACGCCTAAAGAAAAGCTAGTCACAGTCATAGATCCTACCGATTCAGAAAATGTATTACACCTAATGCACGAGAATCGTATTGAAAAGATCGTTGTGGTTGATGCGCAGTTTAAATTACAAGGCATGATCACCGTAAAAGATTTCCAAAAAGCTGAAGATAAGCCAAATGCGTGTAAAGACGAGCAAGGCCGCTTACGTGTAGGTGCTGCTGTAGGTTGTGGTGCTGGTACTGATGAGCGAATCGCTGCATTGGTTGAAGCAGGCGTTGATGTATTATTAATTGATACCTCACACGGTCATTCGCAAGGCGTGTTAGACCGTATTAAACAAACACGTACACAATATCCTGAACTTCAAATTATTGGTGGTAATGTAGCAACAGGTGCTGGCGCACTTGCTATTGCTGATGCTGGTGCCAACGCGGTTAAAGTGGGTATTGGTCCAGGTTCTATTTGTACAACACGTATTGTTACAGGTGTTGGTGTACCGCAAATTACGGCAGTTTCAGATGCTGTTGACGCGTTAGCAGGCCGTAATATTCCTGTGATTGCTGATGGCGGCATCCGTTTCTCTGGTGATATCGCCAAAGCCTTAGTTGCTGGCGCTAACTGCGTCATGATGGGCTCAATGTTCGCTGGCACTGAAGAAGCGCCAGGTGAAGTTGAACTATATCAAGGTCGTTATTACAAGTCTTATCGCGGCATGGGATCTATTGGCGCGATGGATCAACGTGATGGTTCATCCGACCGTTATTTCCAAACCAGCAAAGAAGCATCAAAACTTGTGCCTGAAGGCATCGAAGGTCGTGTTGCTTACAAGGGACCAATTTCAAATATCATTCATCAACAACTTGGTGGTATTCGCAGTGCAATGGGCTTGACTGGTTGCGGCACGATTGAAGCGTTAGGCACTAAAGCTCAATTCGTAAAAATTACTTCAGCGGGGATGGGTGAGTCTCATGTTCATGACGTAACTATTACCAAAGAAGCACCAAACTACCGCATGGGTTAATTCCCTACAGTTCATAACAAGGGCATCGATTGGTGCCTTTATTTACTTAATTTTTAAAGGGTTATTCATGAGCAACATACATGATCATCGCATACTGATTTTAGATTTCGGTTCACAATACACACAGCTGATCGCGCGCCGAATTCGTGAAATAGGTGTTTACTGTGAACTTTGGGGTTGGGATGTTTCTGAGGAAAAAATCCGCGAATTTAATCCTAACGGTATTATCTTGTCTGGTGGTCCAGAGTCGGTAACACTCGAGGATGCGCCAGTAGCACCGCAATATGTTTTTGAAGCGGGTGTGCCTGTATTAGGTGTGTGTTACGGCATGCAAACAATGTCTGCACAACTTGGCGGTAGTGTTGAAACATCATCAGAGCGTGAATTTGGTTATGCCAAAGTCGAGCGCGTTGGCGAATGTGAGTTATTTAAAAATATTGAAGATGAAATCATTGATGGCAATGCATTTTTAGATGTATGGATGAGCCATGGTGATAAAGTCGCGACTATTCCATCATCTTTTAAAACGATAGCAAAAACCGACAGTTGTCCTTTTGCTGCAATGGCTGATGAAGAGCGTCGTTTTTACGGTGTTCAGTTCCACCCTGAAGTGACTCATACTAAGCAAGGCGGTCGTCTTCTAGAGCGTTTCGTAGTAGATATTTGTGGATGTGAAAAGAAATGGACACCGGGCTCTATCATTGATGATGCTGTCGCTCGTATTAAAGAACAAGTTGGTGATGATGAGGTTATCCTTGGTCTGTCTGGTGGGGTTGATAGTTCAGTAACGGCGATGCTAATTCAACGTGCGATTGGCGATAAACTAACATGTGTATTTGTCGACAATGGTTTGTTACGTTTAAACGAAGCGGATCAAGTGATGGAAATGTTTGGCGATCACTTTGGGCTAAACATCGTTCACGTTGATGGTGAAAATCGTTTCTTAGACGCACTTAAAGGCGAAGATGAGCCGGAAGCTAAGCGTAAGATTATCGGCCATGTATTTGTCGACATTTTTGATGAAGAATCTAAAAAGTGTGAAAATGCAAAGTGGTTAGCACAGGGCACAATCTATCCTGATGTGATTGAATCTGCGGCTGCTGGCACTGGTAAAGCACATGTTATCAAATCTCACCACAATGTAGGTGGATTACCAGATGATATGGAAATGGGCTTGGTTGAGCCGTTACGTGAACTCTTTAAAGATGAAGTACGCCGTATTGGTTTAGAGCTAGGTTTGCCGTATGACATGTTATATCGTCATCCTTTCCCAGGGCCTGGTTTAGGTGTGCGTGTACTTGGCGAAGTGAAGAAAGAATACTGTGATTTATTGCGCCGCGCTGATGCTATTTTCATTGAAGAGCTGCATAAAGCCGATTTATACCACAAAGTAAGCCAAGCATTTACCGTATTTTTGCCGGTTAAGTCAGTGGGCGTCATGGGCGATGGTCGCAAGTATGATTGGGTCGTTTCGTTACGTTGCGTCGAAACAATTGATTTCATGACGGCGGTGTGGTCACAACTGCCTTATGATTTACTGGGTCATGTTTCAAATCGTATTATTAATGAAATTGATGGCATTTCTCGTGTTGTTTACGATATTTCAGGTAAACCGCCTGCGACTATCGAATGGGAATAGTCTTTTAATTTCTTAAATAGTATTTGCTAAAACGCCGAGCATTGAGATAATGCTCGGCGTTTTTGGTTTTAGGCGCTATAGCGATGGAATTTGAGTATACAACCCCACAACTTAATGAATTGTCACAAGAAGATTGTGACCGTTATTGGATAACGTATGCTATGACGCTTGCCAACAAGGCTGAGCAAGCCGATGAAGTCCCAGTTGGTGCGGTATTAGTGCTTGATAATGAAATTATAGGCGAAGGATATAATTTAGTGATTAATGAGCATGATCCCTGTGCTCATGCCGAAATAATGGCACTGCGCCATGGCGGTAAGCGTATTGAAAATTATCGTCTCTTAGATGCCATTTTATACGTGACGCTTGAGCCATGCTGTATGTGCGCGGGAGCTATAATTCATAGCCGCATTAAACGCGTTGTTTATGGTGCAAGTGATTTGAAAACAGGGGCGGCTGGCTCAGCATTTTCATTATTGCAAGACAGTAAACATAATCACCAAGTTGAAGTAACCAGTGGAATACTTGCATCGGAGTGTGCTCATCAAATAAGTGCTTTCTTTAAAAAGCGTCGCGCGCAAAAAAAAGCACTTAAACAACGAGAATAACAGCATAAAGTTTGAGATAGTCGTCATAAGTACTTGGCTGGAGGCTCATTTAGCGCTAGGCTAAATAAAGGCCATTGAAGGAATGCGCATTATGACTAAAACCATCTCAAACCTCCGCAATAAATCCTTATTGTTTGTTGGTTGGTTATTGTTTTCGATAAGCGCGTGTGCAAAGCAACAAGAAATACTTATCGTTGCAGATGATAGCTATCCACCTTATTCCTATGTTGAAAACAATGAGATAAAAGGCATCTATATTGATTTAATCAATCTTGCCGCTCAGCGATTAGCAAAAGACTACAAAATTAAATTCGTCGCTATGCCTTGGAAACGGGCATTGCAAGAAGTTAAGCTCGGCAATGCCTTCGCGGTTATCCCACCTTATATTCATAGTCACAAACGAGATTATATTTGGCCGTATTCTGCTGCACTCGCATACGAACGCGTTGTTGCACATTGCCATGATTCGATAGATCTTCGAGAGCACTTGTTGATGCAAAGTGATAAACCTAGCAAACAAAGTATTAATGTTGGCATTAACGCGGGGTATATGATTCTAAACGAACGCCTTAGCCAAGCAAAAGCTCAAGGCCTTATTAAAGTGTGGGAAAATCGCAGTACTAAGGCGAACGTGCTAAAACTAATTAATCGTCGCATAGATTGTTACCTTAACGATCCTCTATCGACGAAGTGGGTGTTAAAAGGCATTACAGAAAGTGACAGTTCGCTCAACTTTAAAGAGATACATCAAACGATCGAAGTGATGGTTCAAACTGCCCATATTGGCTATAGCAGTGATGAGAACAATCGCTTTAAGTTTAAAGATGACTTTGTGAAACGCTTTGACAAGGCATTAGCCGCCGTTAAGCGAGAAAATGCCTTGGATAAAATCGTTGCTCAATACGTCCATTAATTACCACTGACGGTAAACAGGGTAACGGCCATGTGATTTATCATAAAATGGTGACTGGCGATAAAACCACGCTAATCTGGCACGAGGATCATTCGCAAAATCTTTATCTGCTCTTAGTTTTTCTTCAAACTCAGTACGTAGTGCCGGAGACTGTTTTAACATTTCCTTTGCCATGGGAACGACCGCATAGCCTTCAATATATTCGGTGCGTTGGAAAATAGTGTTAAAGAATCCCCATTGGAAAAGAGAATCACTGGCCTGAGGTTCTAATAACATGAACGCCAATTTACCTAAGGGCTGATCTAGACTTACTTTCACCGCCCCTATCGGCAATTCAATATTTCCTTGGTGACTGTTAAAGCTTGCTTTAACGCGCATTTCACCCTCATAAGGGGATTTGCCGAATTTTGGTTTTTCAACCTGTAGCTGCTCTACATTAATTATTCTTGGCTTAGCGAGTACTTCAGTAGCAATACCATGGCGTTTAATCGTCTCGATAGCTTGTGTATATTGCGGTAAAATCCAATAGGCTTGCGGCAATTTGGTTACTTGCTCTGGTACATTGCGGTCAAACCATGGCATATCGTAATGCTTTGGCTTTCCTGTCCATTTGACTTGCTTAGCACCAGAGATAGGATCGTCGAAATGCTCAAAGGTAACGCCTTTGAATTTAACGGTGCGTGGCTGATTATAACCCCAACTTAGTGGTAAATGGGTTGGCCTTGCATCCTTGTCCGCCGTGATAGCTTGCTCAAGTTGATGAGTAAATTTATCCACAATTTTCATCGACTGTTCAATTAATACATAAGTCCCCAAAACTCGTTGGCGATAAGGCTTTAACGAATGATTTTCAACAAGAACTGTTGGAATGTGCCGAGCAGCGCCATAACCATCACTATAACGTGGTGACGGGCTCCAACCACTAATACCTTTGTCAATATTTCGATTATCCATCGCAAAGACTAAATCACCAGGCACATGTCCTTGCATTGTTAATTCATTATCCAATACAGGGCGGTAATGTTGATTGAACCATTGCGCGATGGCTGGTGAATGGCTATGTGAACCGCTGGTGCCGTAGGTAATATCATATTGATAGTCAACGCCGTCGGTAACATGAAGATCGAGATATAAGCTCGGCTCAAAACGGTTTAACAAGGCAATCATGCTTTGCATTTCAACGCTTTGAACTTTGGCGTAGTCGCGATTAAGATTAATATTTTGGGCAGTAGAGCGCCAGCCCATATTGCTCGGGCCACGTTGATTAACGCGATGATATTTTGATTTATTCTCGTGACCATCAACGTTGAAAATTGGCACAAAAAGTAAATCTACATTAGCCAACAATTGGGTTTTCTTGCCCATTGCAACATCACGAAGCAACATCATTCCTGCGTCTTTACCATCAATTTCGCCGGAATGAATTCCAGCTTGTGCTAATACCTTAGGGCGCTTCTTATCGTTAAAATTTGAAGATACATGCACCAAAATTAGGGGCTTTCCGAGGGCACTTTCGCCAAAGGTTGATAATTTTATCAAGGGCGACTTGCTAGCTAATGTTTCGAGGTATTGATAAGTTTCTTGGTAAGATGGTGTTGTATTAAAGCCGTTTTTTTCAATAGGTGTTTGCCAGCGCGGGTCGTTATTAATAAGAGATTCACTCTCGCCATGCCATTCAAGTGCAGGTGGTAAGAGTTTTGAAGGTTCTTGAAAGTTAAAAACAGTATTTTCACCAGCAATCGACATACCGTTAAGGATTAAGCAAAGTGATAAGACGGAAGGTTTAAGCAATGAATGAGGTTGCATAATGTTAACTTGTTGGAAAAAGGTCATTATTATACGAAGAGCTTCTTTTGCAAAGTACTAATTAGAAACAATTTATTTAAAAGATTAAATACCAAAGACGCTGTTTTTTCCTGCGCGTTTACTTTGATATAAGTAATCATCGGCGACTTTTAATAGCTCATCCAAATTTAATGGATTGTTGCGTGTATGCAGTGCATAACCTATAGAAATAGTCGGGTGAATGGCTGCATCGCCGTAGATGATATTTAAATCACATACCGCTTTATTAATACGTGACGATATGTCGTTCAACTGCGTCTTTGACACCGATTGACACATTAAGACGAATTCATCACCACCCCATCTAAATAGCGTGTCTTGGGCGCGAATTTCAGCATTAATGGTTTCGACAATTTTCTTTAATGCAATATCACCACCGCCGTGACCAAATTTGTCATTTATTTTTTTAAAATCGTCGCAATCGATCAGCAGAAGCCCGAATGAGGTGTCGAGATTTTTATCCTTCGCTAATTTTTGTTTTACAAGTGGCAAAAAATGTTTCAAGTAACTTCGAGCATAAGCGCCAGTCAACGCGTCTTTCATGGAAATAGCTACTCTCATTGCCATTAAGCGATGACGAATGAAAAGTGACACAGAAATACCAATAAAGATAAATAACACGGCCGCTAACCACATCACTGTATTATGTCGCTCAGTGTAGGCTTTTTGAGCCGCTAAGTCGCTAGATAGCACACTATTCTCAAGTGCGATCATTTTATTCTTTTGACGGAGTCCATTAATGCGTTTATCCATTATGGTTAGTAAACTAATGGCATTTTTATTATTGTCGGAATGTAAAAAATCTGTGTAAGCACTAAGATGTTCTAACGCCGTTTGCGTATTATTTTGACGTTGATAAATATTACTTAATAAATAGTTTAATTCCGCTTTTCCAGAGAGATGATCTAATCTCTTGGCATACATCATACTCGTTTGAGCATAACTTAGTGCCAAGGCATCATTATGCTGAGTGTAATTGAGCGTTGCTAAGTCAAAATTAATCAAACGTAATAGGCGAACGTCATGCTCTAAGGTTGCTATGGTTAAAGACTGTTTCAACCATTGTTCACTGATATCATATTGTGGAATCATTTGATGGGCGAGACCACGTAATCTATCGATATATCCTTGTGCATAGTCCATGGTTTTGGCAACTGAAGAAGCTTGCTCAACGATATCAATAATTTCATGTGCTGATAATTTCTGAGATTTTAGTCCAGCATTCGCTAGATAGAGAAGAGCGAGTAGCTCCGTATTCTTAAAGTTATTGTGACGTGAAATTTTTAAGGCGCTTTCAAGTGGTGTAAATGCAAGACCGCTTAGACCAAGCTCAATATAAGATTGCCCTAATCGATTTAACGCAATGGCTTGGCCGCGTTGATGTTGATGTTCAAAGGCATAGTCAGCCATTTGTTGTACGTAGTAAATGGCAGACGCGTAATCACCACGGTTAAAATAAACCCAGCTAATGTGATTTAGCGAATCAATTTTATAGCTGTGGCTTGCTGTTTTATTGAGAGCGGCGATTGCTTTTTCTAAGTAGGTATTTGCTAGCGTAATATTGCCATTATTTGTTTCAAGTTTGGCAATAAGGCCGAAGATAGGCGCCCTAATACCGTCAAATGAATGCTCATTTATGGCTTGTAAGGTATCTGAAATATACTTGTTGTTAGCGTTGTTATTTAAATGAACGACTTCAATTAGCTGCTCATAAGCTTGAACAGCACGAGCTGAAACAACAGTCGATTGAGCAGGGAACGCACTAAGCAGCATGACTAATAAAGAGATAGCAATGAAAATTCGTAAATGCATTATCGTTTGTACTGCTGTTAGTGGTTATCAATAAATCACAGGCATAATAGCATTAACGGCGGTGAATGGTAGTTAAATTAAAAGATTTCGCAATGACACACATTGCTTTAATGAGACACTGTTTAGGTCGGTAATTAATGAGGTGTGCCAGTAGGTTATGGCACACCTTTTTAGGTTACTTATGGCGTGAACGCAGATTATCCATGATCTCTGTCAGTGGCACTTCTTTACCTCGCAGCAGAACCAGCAAATGATAAAGTAAATCAGAAGATTCGTTAATTAATTCATCACGGTCATCTGTCGCAGCAGCAAGAGCGACTTCAACACCTTCTTCACCTACTTTTTGTGCCATGCGTTTAACGCCGCTATTAAACAATGACGCCGTGTAGCTGCTTTCGTCGCGGTCGGCATAACGCGCGTCAATGACTTGATTGAGTTGGCTAATAAAATCAAGATCAAAACCGTTTGAATCAGCAAAACAGCTTTGAGTGCCAAGATGACACGTTGGGCCAGCCGGCTGCGCCATCACCAATAATGTATCTTTATCACAATCGATGGCCATATCTTTGACATGGAGAAAATCACCCGAGGTTTCACCTTTGGTCCACAAGCGATTCTTCGTTCGGGAGAAAAAAGTCACCTTCATGCTGGACAATGTTGTATCGAGCGCTTCTTGGTTCATATACCCGAGCATCAAAACTTGACCATTAAAACTGTCTTGTACAATCACAGGTAATAGATTGTCGACTTTTTCCCAGTTAATAGCGGTTATTTGCGTCGTTGTTAACATAATCTTATCTCAATATTGTCTTGGTTAAGTGAGCGTTTTAACTCATCTATTTCAATAATTTGTTTGTGGAATACACTGGCTGCTAGTGCACCATCCACGTTCGCTTTGGCAAACACATCGTAGAAGTGACTAATTTCACCTGCGCCGCCAGAGGCAATCAATGGCACGTTACACACATCACGAACAAGGCGTAATTGCTCAATATCATAGCCGTCGCGCACGCCATCTTTATTCATCACATTTAGCACAATCTCACCAGCACCCCGTGCTTGTACTTCTTTTACCCAGTCTAGCGTTTGCCATTTGGTGGTACGTGTTTTGGTTTCGTCACCCGTAAATTGCTTCACCTGATATAAACCGGTGTCTTTATCAAAGTAGCTATCAATCCCCACAACAATACACTGTTGGCCAAATTCGTGAGTAAGATCGGTAATCAACTGGGGGTTAGCCAGCGCAGGAGAATTAATAGAAATTTTATCCGCCCCAAAAGCCAAAATTTTAGCGGCGTCTTCAATCGTTTTAATACCACCGGCAACACAAAAAGGGATATCAACTTGTTCGCTGATCCGCTCAACCCAGCTTTTATCGACAATGCGATCGTCACTTGAGGCTGTTATATCATAAAAAACTAATTCATCAGCACCTTCTTGTGCATAGCGTTTGGCCAGCGGCACAATATCACCAATGATTTCGTGATTGCGAAACTGAACACCTTTAACCACCATGCCATCTTTGACATCAAGGCAGGGGATTATCCGTTTTGCGAGCATGCAATGGCCTCCTCAACACTAAACTTACCTTCGAGTAGGGCACGGCCTACAATAACGCCAGCAACGTTACACGGGTTTAAGGCTTCGATGTCTGCTAAACCACCAATGCCGCCCGATGATTGCCAATCAATTTGTGGCCAGTCAACAACAAGCTCAGTGTAAAGGGCGGTATTTGAGCCAGTTAGCGTGCCATCTTTACTAATGTCGGTACATAGTACGTGCTTCAAACCAAGGGGAATAAACCGATTGAGTAATTCTTCAATGGTGACGCCCGAGTTTTCTTGCCAGCCGTGGGTAGCAACGTGCTTATTGCCTTGCTCATCAATGTTAATGTCTAGCGCCAGCACTATTTTTTCGCTGCCATAGGTTTTAAACCATTGCTCTACAAGTGCTGGTTGTTTTACTGCTAATGAGCCAATGACGACGCGAGAAGCTCCTGCATTGAGCAAGTCGATAATATCTTGTTCGCTACGAATGCCGCCACCAACTTGAAGGCCAACATTCTCAACACCATTCATCATTTCGCTTATAAGGGACAGTTGGCGCTTAGCAGGATCTTTTGCGCCAGTTAGATCAACAAGGTGCAGCCATGTAGCGCCTTGATTCGCGTAATGTTGTAATTGTTCAACAGGTGAAAAGGCATAGGTTGTTTGCTGCGCGTAATCACCTTGGTAAAGGCGAACAACTTCACCGTCGATTAAATCTAATGCTGGAATGATCATGAGCCAATTTTTTCCTGTGTCGCTGAAATTGCTAAAAAGTTCTTAAGAATGTGAGAGCCAACTTTTCCTGAGCGCTCTGGGTGAAACTGAACGCCGTAAAAGTTATTTTGACTAATTGCCGCCGAGAACGCTTGGCCGTAATCACTTTGCGCGGCGGTAAAAGCGCCTGTTGGCACAGCAAAGCTATGCACAAAGTACACGTAGCTGCCTTCGTCTATTCCGTTAAATAGCGGCGGCGTTAGGTGAGTTAATTGATTCCATCCCATGTGAGGTAGCGGCAAGTTATCACTGTTTTTCATCGCCGATACCTTGGTATCGATTAGGCCAAGGCAATCAATGTCGCGTTCCTGCGAAGACTTGGTTAGCAATTGCATCCCTAAGCAGATCCCCAATACCGGTTGCGTTAACGATTGAATGAACGTGATTAAACCAAACTGCGCAAGTTTTTCCATTGCCGCGCCAGCCGTGCCAACGCCTGGTAATACCACATGACTAGCAGAGCGAATAAAGTCTTGATCGCGCGTTACCGTAACATCATCGCAAATTCGCTCAAAAGCGCAACGCACTGAGGTGATATTAGCGCAGCCTGTGTCGATGATAGCAACGTTAATTTTACTCATTACAACACACCTTTACTACTTGGAAGCTGAGTGCCTTCCACTTTAATCGCTTGGCGTAGAGTACGGCCAAAAGACTTAAAAATGCCTTCGACTAAGTGGTGACTATTTTTGCCTTCGCCTTTGATGTGTAGTGTTGCGGCCATTGCACTTGATAATGAGTGGAAGAAATGAGGCACCATTTCGGTTGCCAGTTCCCCGACACGTTCATTAGTGAACTCGGCATTAAATTCAAGCCAGCCACGACCTGATAAATCCAGTGCACAAGTACACAAGCATTCATCCATTGGCAGTGTAAAGCCAAAGCGGCCTATTCCGCGTTTATCACCGAGTGCTTTAGCAAGGGCGTTGCCTAAGGCAATTGCCGTATCTTCGACGGTGTGATGATCATCGATGTGTAAATCACCGCTGACTTGTGCATTGAGCTCAAAGCCGCCGTGAGTGGCAATTTGATCGAGCATGTGATCGAAAAAACCAATGCCGGTAGAGATAACGCTACCACCTTGTTTGTCTAAATTGACACTGACGCTAATTTGAGTTTCATTAGTATTGCGCACTACGGTGGCTGTGCGTTCTTTGACTGTTAACGCGCGGGCAATATCGTTCCAATTAAGGCTCGTTGGGCAATATTTAAATGATTTGAGTCCCATGTTGTTAGCCAAATCAATATCTGTTTGACGATCGCCAATGACATAGCTATTCTCAAAATCGACACGGCCAGCTTGTAGCAAGTCTTTTACCAAGCCAAGCTTAGGTTTTCGGCAGTGGCAATTGTCTTCGTCAAAATGCGGGCAAATCAGCACCTCTGAAAAATTAACACCTTGGGAAGCAAAAATTGCCATCATTTTATCGTGGGCTAAGTCAAAGTCTGCTTGTGGGAAACTTGATGTGCCAAGACCATCTTGATTAGACACCATGATCAATTCATACCCAGCCTGTTGCAGCTGTAATAGTACGGGAATAACGTTAGGTTCAAAGACTAACTTTTCTAGCGTATCGAGTTGTTTGTCGACGCTTGGCTCCTCGACTAAGGTGCCGTCGCGATCGATAAATAAAATTTTACTTCTCATGTCTTATCTCTTTTGAATTCGGTTCAACTTTCAGTATGCTAATTAAAAGTGCTCTAACTACAAGTGTCCTAATTAACAGTGCTGTTGTTAAATGTTCTTTGAGCTAAGCAGCTGTCTGCTTAGCTATGCTAATTAACGCCGCTGTCAGCTTTTTCATTTCTTCACCGCTGCCAATGCTAAATCTCAAGCATCGCTCCAACGTGGGGACTTGTGATTGATTCCTTACTACAATGCCCGCTCGGCCAAGTTCACTAAACCAGTTATCATTGTTAAAACGAACCAGCACAAAATTACCACCAGAGTGATAGACTTCTTCTACACCTTGAAGGGGCGAAATATCATTTGCAAACTGCTGGGCTAGTTGATTGAGTTCGCTTACTTGTTGGCGCATTTGTGCAATGCCATCAACCGTAAGTGCTTGCGCTGCAATATCGCCTACGGGGGCTGAAATCGGGTAGGGCGCAATGACCTTTTTTGCCAGATTAATAATGTGCTGATTAGCCAGCATAAAACCACAACGCAGCCCTGCAAGTCCAAAGGCTTTTGACAACGTGCGCAATACCACCACGTTGTTATATTGATTGATTAAACTTGCGCAGGTTAGCTGCGCTGAAAATTCAATATAGGCTTCATCAACCACAACGATACATTGCTCGCTTGTTGCTTCAATTATCTGCTCAATATCCTCAGGCGTTATGGTTGAACCCGTTGGATTATTCGGGTTACAAATAAAGAGTAACGACGAGTCTTTAAGCTTAGCGGTTAAGTTACTTTCGAGTTGCCAATTTGGCGTTAGCGGCACTTCATTCACTGCAACATTGCAAGTCGCGGCGCTAATGGCATACATGCCATAGGTCGGCGTACAAATGGTAATACTGTCTTTACCGGGTACGCAAAACGTTCGGATCAGTAATTCAATGGCTTCATCGGCGCCGCGCGAGGCTAATATTTGGCTGTTATCTAGTTTGCTATATCGGGCATAGTTTTCAATCAGCTGCGCTGGCTGAAATTCGGGATAACGATTATATGCAGGCTCGTTATTGGCAAAAGGTGATTCATTAGCATTGAGCCAAATATCACCAGAGCCGCCAATACGACGTGCCGATTGATAGGGCGTCATCGTTAATAATTCGGGACGCGCTAGGCGATTAATTAAAGAAACATCACTCATTTGGTTATCCTTTAGCGTTTAATCGAATTGACACAGCATTAGCGTGGGCATCTAATCCCTCAGCCATGGCCAATGGAACAATTGATGATTCTAGATTGTTAAGTCCTTCAAATGACAATTCTTGCACCGTAAAGCGACGTGAAAAATCAGCCAGACTTAAACTTGAGTAGCTGTTACACATTCCGTATGTCGGTAATACGTGATTAGTACCACTAGCGTAATCGCCGGCAGACTCTGGGCTCCACTTTCCTAAAAACACTGAGCCCGCCGCATATATGTCAGTTAATACATCGCGTGGCTGCTCGGTTTGAATAATTAAATGCTCAGGCGCATAGTCATTGGAAATACTAATCGCTTCATCGATATCACGGCACACAATAATTTTACTGTGCTCAAGTGCTGCGCGGGCAATATCAGCGCGACTTAGTGCCGTTAATTGTTCGTCGATAGCAGTTGTCACATCACGCGCCAGCTGCTCACTGTCGGTGAGTAGGATAGTTTGGGAATCGGTGCCGTGTTCTGCTTGAGATAACAAATCCGCTGCCACAAAGGCGCCATTTGCATATTCATCAGCAATTACTAACACCTCCGATGGGCCGGCTGGCATGTCAATTCCTGCTCCGCCAACGGCGTTTGATACTTGTTTTTTAGCTTCGGTAACAAATTTGTTGCCGGGGCCATAAATCTTATCAACACTTGGCACCGTTTGTGTGCCAAACGCCATGGCTGCTACGGCTTGCGCACCGCCAATTTGGTAAATAGTGTCAACGCCGCACAGCTGTGCAGTATATAAAATGACATCAGAGATTGGCGGCGGACTACACAAAATGATATTTTTGCAACCTGCAATCACAGCAGGAACAGCGGTCATCAATACGGTTGATGGTAGTGGTGCGGTGCCACCTGGCGCATATAAACCAACACTGCGAAGCGGTTGAGTGCGCAGTTCACATTGCACCCCCTTAACGGTTTCCACACTAATATCTTGCTGCGTCTGTGCACGGTGAAACTTTTCGATGTTTGATTTAGCCAGTGCGATGGCTTGTTTTAACTCGTCACTAATACTTTGACTAGCGGTTTCAATTTGCGCCGCACTAACAGCAATCTCGTTAAGTGACGTATTATCAAAGCGCTGGGCATAATCGCGCAGCGCATCATCGCCTTGCATCTTAACATTGTCGATAATATTACTTACTTGCGTATGTAACATCGCAGAATCTTCAAGCGCTGGTCTGGCGAGCTGCCGCGTACGCTCTTGTGGTGATAATGAAGACCAAACTAGTGTGCGCATAGTATTTATCCCAGCATTTTTTCAATTGGCATAACAAGAATCGAACTTGCACCAAGGGTTTTAAGCTCTTCCATCGTTTCCCAAAATAGGGTTTCGCTACTCACAGCGTGAACGGCAACCATGCTGTCGTCGCTTGTTGGTAAAATGGTTGGATTCTCTGCGCCGGGTAATAGTGAAACGATTTTATCAACATTAGTTTTAGGCGCGTGTAGCATGATGTATTTTGATTCACGTGCTTGAATAACACCATTAAAACGAGTCATTAATTTATCAAGTAATGCTTGTTTTTCTGGAGATAGAATCTCCATTGATTTAATTAATACGGCTTGGCTTTGAAAGAAAACTTGTGATTCTTTTAAGCCGTTCGCTTCAAGGGTGGCACCAGTAGAAACCAAATCACAAATCGCGTCGGCGATGCCTGCGCGCGGCGCAACTTCTACCGAGCCTTTTAATGTCACATTGGTGTATTTCACGTTTTCACTATCGAGATAGCGAGTGAGTAAGTGCGGATAAGAAGTGGCAATACGTTGGCCTTCAAATTGCTTCACATCGGTGTATTCAACTTCAGTCGGAATAGCCAGCGATAGACGACAACCACCGAAATCGAGACGCTTTAACACTTCATACTCACTAGGCGCATTGGCCGCGATGCGTTCTAGTTCTGTCTCTTCAAGTTCATTCTCGCCAATAATGCCTAGATCACAAACACCGTCCATAATCAGCGTTGGAATGTCGTCATCGCGTACCAACAATAAATCGATAGGTTCGTTGGTACAGTGAGCAATTAGACGTTGTGAGTTGGTATTAAACTTAATACCGCTGCCTTTTAAAAGTTTCTTGGCTTCGTCTGATAGGCGACCTTTCTTTTGGATCGCGATACGTAATCTATTGCTCGTTTGCATTGTTTCATACTCCATAAATAAAAAAACCTCTGGTGAGCCAGAGGTTTTTATTTAACTTATAACCGCTGGCAGAATCGTCATCTTTCCAGCAGAAAATCTCCTGAAAATTACCGGATAATTAGATGATGGCGATGATGATTCAGAAAATTGGTCATTTGTAAGTTAATCGTTAAATTTTGTGTTTCAAAGATGTTAGTAACATTAGGCGAGGGCGTTGGTAAATGCAACGCTTAATTTCATTAAATCATTAGACAAAAGGCTATTACTTATGGCTTTTTTATCTTTGTTAGTAAAACAATATAAATAATCGATTGTTTATAGGGTTAACTATCAGTTTGGTCGTTAACTTGACTATACATGTATGTGTCATCATAAAATATTGCTGCCTAAATTGGTGTAATGATTTATGATTAATGCGTCTCTAAATAATTGAAAATAGTCGAACTTAAGCGGGTCGCGTTAATATTTCGTTAAGTTTAAGAGCACGACTATTCCAATGGACAAAAAAACTATTATTAAAGGAAACACTATGGATAACTTTTCTACAGAAAACTTACAGAACTTGATGAATCAAGGGGCTGAAATGGCGATGTTGTACTTGCCCAAATTAATCCTCGCTTTACTGACCCTGATCATTGGCTTTTGGGTTATTGGTAAGATTGTCAAAGGAACTACTAAGGTACTAAATGCTCGTTCCGTTGAAGCGACATTACAACGTTTCTTATCGAGCTTGATTGGTGTTGGCTTAAAAGCAATGCTTATAATTAGTGTCGCGTCTATGGTTGGCATTGAAACCACTTCATTTGTTGCTGTGCTAGGTGCTGCTGGTTTAGCGATTGGTTTGGCACTGCAAGGTTCATTATCAAATTTTGCAGGTGGCGTACTTATTCTATTCTTCAAGCCGTTTAAGGTTGGCGATGTTGTTGATGCGCAAGGCTATGTTGGTGTTATCAAAGAAATTCAAGTATTTAATACGATTGTAACAACGTTAGATAATGAGCGAGTGATTATTCCAAATGGCGTACTGTCTAATGGTCCTATCAAAAATCTATTTGCTGAGCCAACACGCCGCGTTGATATGACGTTTGGTATTAGCTATGACGACAATGTACAGGGTGCTAAAGAAGTGATCCGTCAATTGGTTTTAGCTGATGAGCGTTTACTAGAAGAAGAAAACGGTCATGAGATCTATGTCAGTGAGCATGCAGACAGTTCAGTTAACTTATTAGTACGTGTATGGTGTAATTCACCTGATTACTGGGGCGTTTATTTTGACATGCATGAGAAAGTGAAACTGGCATTTGATGAGCAAGGTATTACAATTCCTTACCCGCAACGCGATGTACACATGAAAAGTGCTTAATATTCTATGGGTATAATGATAGAGCCAGCATAATTGCTGGCTTTTTTATTGAATGCAAGAGAGATGAGAGGTATTTGTAGCTATTTCAAGTTTGCGAATCAAGATTGTTTTGCTTAAAAATAAAGTAAATTGAACAACAAAAAATCATGCTCATAACTAGCCACACAATAAACGCTACAATACCAAACCAAATACTTGTCTTAATATTTTTCTGATAATAAGTAAGCTTGTTATCAATACTACTTAATTTCGAAACATAGGGGTTCCCAAATGGCGAAGGAATAAATGAAATATTCACTCTATGATTCACAGTTGCAATAACTTGTTGTTGCGTTTTTGACAAACGGGCAAATAGCTCAATATCTTTTTCTGTTGATGATATATGCAATATTTGACGGCCCGCTTTTTTTCCTTCTAATTTAACTAATTTAACTAATTTAACTAATTCACCAACAATCACTTTTGGTTGAGTACCTTGACTACGCCACTTGTACCATTTTATTCCATTCTTTCCTATGTCAATAATCATTGTAATTACCGCTATAGATAGTACAACCAGCATCAATTTAATAAAGAAAACTCTACTTCGCTTACTTAATTTAGAATTCACTATCACACCTACATAAAATTAGGTTCCAGTTAATAATCCAATCTCTTATATGGAATAAGTACCCAAGATATGACTCAAGTTAGTTTTACCAATTAAATCTAAAGAGTCTATTCGTAGCGTGCAGTAGCAACGGAGCTATACATTGACCGTAACAGACTAGCAGGTAAATAATCGACTTTATATATGGATATTAACAAGCATGTTGCTGTTAAAGAACGCAAGGGTGTAGAAAAATGACACAGGAACTCGTTGTAAATGTAGTGATTGGTATTGGTGCCATTAAAATCAATGAGTGCGAGGATCATAATGCTTCCATAGCGTTAAAGATAGACTATCGCGATCTTAGTGGCGATAGTCTATAAAACCGTTATAGTCCGTTGTGATATTGAACATTTGTTGATGCAGGCACAAGGGTATCTAAGGCACTCGATACTTCATGTTGTCCCGCTAGTAACAGTTCAAACTGACGAATTAACTCGGCCTTGTCTGGTGACGCTTTATCACCGGCGCCAATGTTGGTTAGGTCAATCATAAAGCCATCAAACAAGTGGCTTAAATCGTTAATAATTTCCATATTCATAAACTGATCTTGGTTATAAATACTCGGGTAACCGGCTTTTTGCTTGTCGATAGCGAACGAGTCACCTTTTAGATTGGTAATGCTGGTGGACTTGTCACAAGAGAGCATACAGCCGTTATCAATGCGCGGCTTGTCACAACCAACACTTTGCTGGAAGAAACATTGGCGACTGGTCATCAACAAGATTGGATGATAAATGCTATACATCATCTTGAAGTTTTTTGGACGCGCTATCGTTTGAATTTGCTGACGGTTAATTTCATTGGAAATAAAGGCGCCGCTACAATCAAATGATTCTTGTAATGCCAACAATGCATAAGAATTGGTGGTATTTAAAAATGGTCCAGCAATCCACTTGATGCCTAATTCATAAGCGCGACTGGCAATCCCTGTATTATTGGTGACGATGAGCTCTGGCTTCACTTGCTCGAGAATAGTGACAGCTACATCGAAATCTTTACCAATAAGCACGGGTGGGAACCAAGGAATTAAACGTGGATTGTCATTGAGAAAGTCGACGTATTTAGTACAGCCACGTTTATAAGCATCTGGCAGTTTAAAGTAGATGTCTGCATCGGTTAATTCGCCTAAATGTACATCGCTTTCATCACAAATGAGTAAAGATAGGGCGGCTGGTGCATCAATATCGGCTTTAGGGTGTTTTTCAAGTGTTGGTAGTAGCACTTCAGGCAGGATTGCTTGGCCGTCATTGAGTTGTTTGGCTACGTCATTTTTTAAGGCTGTTAAGGATTTAAATGATAAGCTTAAGCCTTGTGCTAACTCATCTGAATTCATTGATTCGAGTGTATATTGCGAGCTATTTAAGTTTTTAAAACGTTTTACTAAATCATCATGCGTTGTATTTGATGATTGCGTGCTCACCAATACTTGATCTGAGTGTATTTCAATGACGCGTACGACAGGTTTACTATTTGGCAGCGGTGACGCTTCAACAATAGTGGCCGTAACCGTGAGCGGCATATTTTCAGCACCGCTAAATGAAAGACTTAGGTTCATTTTTTCGATGCTTAGATATTTAATTTTTTCGTTGACATCAGCTTGCAATGCATCACGCTCTTGCGATAATTCCTGCTTGGTATCGTGAATCTGAACCACTGATATTGCATTTTTAGCATTTAGCGCATGATTAGTTGAGTTATCACGAGGGTTCTCAATAAACATCGATTGGTTTAAGTCGCCTTTTAAGAACTTATTGGTAAGATCGCGATTGAAAACCTTGTACAAACGTTCACCGTCTTGCGTTAATTCGCCTGTTTCTAAATAGCCATCGATTTGTTTTCTAAAGCTATCGATAACGGTGTGTACGTAACTGGCGCCTTTAATTCGGCCTTCAACCTTAAATGAATGAACACCGACATCGACAAGCGCAGGTAAGTCAAAAAATGCTGAATTGTCTTTGAGGTTAAGGGGAAAGTTATTGCCTGAATTGGTGGTTTCATATTCTTCACGGCAGGCTTGAGAGCAGCGACCGCGATTACCTGAGTTACCGACACTGGCGGATGTTGAATAACACAGGCCAGAAAAGGCAACACATAGTGAACCATGCACGAAGACTTCCATAAGTACGTCTTGCTCTTTACCAGCGATCGTCATAGCGGTAATTTCACGGAGATTCAATTCACGGGATAAGTTAACTCGAGACGCCCCAAGTTTTTTCAAAAACGGGATCTGACCAATATTATGAGTCGTCATTTGAGTCGATGCGTGAATATCTAAGGTTGGAAAATGCTTTTTAAGTATATAAAGCATGCCAATGTCTTGCACAATAACGCCATCTAAAGTGGTATTAACCAGTCGACTGAGTAACTTTGCTAGGGTCTTAAATTCACGTTCTAAAATGACAATATTTAATGTCAGAAATATTTCACAATCGTATTGATGGGCCAAGCGAATACAGCCAACCAATTCGTCAAACGAAATATTCGACGCACGGTTTCGTGCATTAAAGGCATCAAGACCACAGTATACGGCGTCTGCACCTGCAATAATGGCGGCTTTGATTGCTTCTATATCACCACCGGGGGCGAGTAATTCAATATTTGGTTTCATGCTCTACAACTTTGCTACTGTGCTATTTTTTTAATGGCGGGGATTTTACGCAGTTATTAGCAATGATGATAGATCTATCTAGTTTGGTAATGTCTAGAGATGGTAGAATATGTGAATTAATAACCGAATTTAACCTATTTATTAGAAGAACATTAGTTGATGCGTGACTTTCCATATCTCTATTCTTTACGAAATTGCCCGTTTGCGATGCGCGCTCGACTCGCAATTTATAAATCCGCACTGCCCGTGGCCATTCGAGAGGTTGACTTACGCAATAAACCCAGCGCCATGCTTAAAGACTCTCCTAAAGCGACTGTGCCTATTCTCGTTGTATCGCCTAGTCTAATTCTTGAAGAAAGTTTGGAAGTAATGCTATGGGCGTTAGCACAAAATGATCCGCAGAATTTATTACGTCACGATGACGATGATAAGTTCAACGACATACTGGCGCTAATTTATCGATTTGATAGTCAATTTAAATCGGCGCTTGAAGATTATAAATGCGCGAAACGCTATCACGAGGATAATCTCAGTGACCAACGTGCCGTATGTGAGGTATTCATCAAGGACTTGGAGCAACGATTAGCTGGGCACCAATTTGTTTTGGATAATCGAGAAAGCCTAGTGGATATTGCTATTTTACCCTTTATCAGGCAATTTGCTCGTGTTGAGCGAAAATGGTATGTCCAATCGCCGTATCCGCATGTGAAGCGCTGGCTTAACAGCTACTTACAACATGCTATATTCTCAAAAGTAATGACTCAATTTCCATGTTGGCAATCTGGGGATGCTCCTGCAATTTATTGTGCTTAATTCTACTTACCTATCCTGCTTGAAATAAAAATGCCGCTATCATCAATGATGCGGCATTATCGATAATAATTAGATAACTTGGAAACTAGTCGAAGTGTAGCCAATTTAGTTGTAAATCTGCTTGCTCTTGGCCATCTTTATACTGGGTCATTTTTACAACGCTGTAATTTAATGAAGGTGCAATCCAGATCAGAGTATTACGCGTTGAGTTTTCACGAACTCGGCGCAATTTAATTGCTTCGAATCGGCCAATAGGTGTTTTGACTGTTTCTGTTCCTACACGTTCAAATATGTAATTGGTTTCTTTTCCACGACGGACCATGTGATAAGACAGTATTTTCTTCTTTTCAATGAGATCTTTACGCAGTGCTAATTGATAAATGAGTGGATCAAACGTGAGCTGAATAGGACGAAAGGTCTTCTCATTGTTTTTATAGACAGACGTTATGCTTTCTTTTGAAAACTGAATTGTTTCTTCGCGATCCCGCCCAGTACCGGTGCGCTCATAGCGATAATTCTTTGACACGAAAATATCTTTATCAATCGAAAACTCACTGTTCTCTTTTCTCGTATCTGAAAGTAATAGCCATTTAATGTTGCTGCTTGATGACAATTTATAGCCGTCTTGCGTCGTTGCGAGTTTTCTGTGCCCTTTGCCCAGTTCGCTGCCTTTTCTAAAGAGCGCGTAACTTGCTTGATAGGGGGCTAAGGCATTTGCCTTTTCTGGAATATTCATTTCGCTTGTTGATGCAAAAGATGGCACCGCAAATAAACAAGTCGCTAAAAATGCTGAGCGTTTTATTATTTTTATCATATTTTGTTGTTCCTAATTGGCGGTATGCAATATAAAAGCGTTACAATACCGATATCTAGTAAAGGTATAATGGTTTGTATAAGTGATGCAACAGTGGCAAGCTGATTTTTTTAAGAAATCGCCTATTTTTAATGATTTAAATCGTCTTTTAGGCCATAAAGGTTGGTTGAGTTGGCCAAGTTGCGAAGAATTAAACAAATTACTACCCAATGATTTGGCTAATTATCAAGGTCAACCCTTAACCTTGGTTGAACAAAATGACGAATTGCTAAGCGATGGTATTTATTACGAGCAACGAATTTTTGAACAAGGGCTTGTCCCCACGCGTCCTGCGAATTGGCATGACTTCTTTAACGCCCTTATCTTTTTACTTTTCCCACAAACTAAAAAAGAAATGAACCGTCTTCATGTGGAACATATGGTGCAGTATGGTAGTCATAAGCGTACGCCGTGTCGTGACGCAATCACATTATTTGATGAATGCGGTGTGATCATTGCTTACAGTGACGACGATATAATGGAGCATTTAAGCAATCATGAGTGGCGTGAAGGATTTGTTGATAAAAGATCATTCTGGAACAAAAAAGTGAGTGCAACAATAATCGGCCATGCTAATTATGAAAAATCACTCGATCCTTACATCGGATTTACTGGTAAAGCACTGTATTTAAA
>OJBM01000146.1_pt1 | contig 32080 bp, 27 predicted proteins | sample 1591061 | NCBI WGS metagenome assembly OJBM01 (sample SAMN05416872, study PRJEB24817) | seawater metagenome | isolation source: Sea water | place: Canada:Atlantic | collected 2013-11
TTTCCTACAGAGGACTTTCACCTCATTAGTTCATGCCCATGCTGGGCGTACACAAAGCTAGCCAGCAGACAAAACTGCGTTTTGCTCCTGCTAGCAGGCGTTATGGTCTTGGTTCAATTCAACTCATCGGGTAAGTAAAAATGAAATTTGCATTAGGCGGCGATCACGCTGGTTACGAATACAAAAATCAAGTTGCCTTCTTTTTAAAGCAAAAGGGACATGAGGTGAAGGATTTCGGTCCATATAGCGCCGACTCATGTGACTACCCTGATTATGTGCATCCAGTTGCAAATGCTATTGAAAGCAAAGAATGCGAATTAGGCATTATCATTTGCGGAAGTGGAAATGGTGTTGCAATGACGGTCAATAAGCACCAACGAATACGTTGTGCTTTGGCTTGGGATAGTGAAATTGCGCAACTTGCACGTTTGCACAATGATGCAAACATAGTTTCAATCCCAGCAAGGTATGTGACTCCCGAAAGAGCACTAGAAATTGTAACTGCTTTCATTGAAACTGAATTTGAAGGTGGTAGGCACCAAAATCGAGTATCGAAAATACCGTGCACACCATAAAAAGCGAATATACGGACCGAAGGGTCCGTTCTATCGCACTGTTATGTGTTTATGAGAATTGATTTCATATTATGAAGTGTAATGAGTGCAACAAGGATGGGGTCAGTCCATTTAAGAAGTTGGGCCTGATATTAGGTATTAATTTTCGTTGCTCTCAATGTGGTGCAGAGTTCACTTTAAATAAAGGGCTAGTATTAGTAGTTTCAATGCTTGTTCAAATATCCATTTTATTTTCTGTAATCTTTGCATTCATTCACATGACTGCGTATCTAGCTTATGGCACTTTAGCCTTGGCACTTATACTCATCGGTATATTAGTCATGTTATTACCAATTAAAGTATGCTCAAAAATAGGCATCAGGCAACATGTTAAGTAATCACATAAAAAGCGAATATACGGACCGAAGGGTCCGTTCTATCGCACTGTTATAAGGCATAAGTAATGAGGACTATAGCTAGAAATTGGTTGATTCAAAATAAAATTGGATTAATTTCAGGCGAAGAACTCATTTCGCTAGCTGATAATTATATTGCCGAGAACGATGAATTTCCAGATTGGATGATAGATATTTCTACCAATTCTTCTCTAGAAAGAGTTAAGGGTTTAGATCTTGTAATGGAGCCCATTACGGAAGTTGATTGCAAAGTTATTGCTGGGAAAATGCTTGAGCTACTTACTTCTAATGCGATAGACACAAGTCACTTAGCAACAGCATGTGAACAAATGTACCTTTCATTAGAATGGGGCTCCACCGTTTTTAACCATTTTATTTGGCTAAGTGATGAAATATCCTTGAATGAGAAAGGGTATAAAGAAACAGAAAATTTGGACAAGGCTATAAAGGATGAACTTTGCAAGATTGCAGCCTTATAACAATACGCTGAAAATGCGTTCCGGCCAAAAAGACGGCCTCCACTGGACGTGCTAACGCACGCCTTTTAGCTAAGCGTTAGCCAACGGGAATCTTTGCGTGCAAATTATTAACTGTACTTATGAAAATCATGCGGAACAAATCTTAGAAATACTTAATGAAGCAATTCTAAATTCAACCGCGCTTTATGATTACAAGCCTCGTTCAATTGAAAGCATGGGTAATTGGTTCAAAGTAAAAAATGAAAATAAATTCCCCGTTATTGGCATCATTGATGGCAAAGGCAACCTTTTAGGTTTTGCAAGTTACAGTACATTTCGTGCGTGGCCAGCGTATAAATATTCAATTGAACATTCGCTCTACATTCATAAAAATCACAGAGATAAAGGTCTAGGGCGCACTTTGCTTCAAAAATTAATTGTTTTGGCCTCGGAGCAAAATTACCACGTTATGGTTGGCGGTATCGACATTACAAATATTGGTAGTATTACACTTCACCAAAAATTGGGTTTTGTTCACTCGGGTACTATAATGCAAGTTGCATTTAAATTTGGCCGGTGGTTAGATCTCGGGTTTTATCAATTAACTTTAGCTACACCGCAGAGTCCAACTGATGGCTAATCGGGTAGCCAAGGGTCTAACCCACAACACCCTGCATGCGGCTCCGTACAGGGTGTTTCACGCAGCATGGTGAAGCTTGATCCAACCATCGGTTGTATGACAATCCACAACGAGAACAATATCTTAATTTCATAAAGGATATTAAGTCTCTACGAGTGAAGATATCGAAAAAAATGCTACTACTGACCCATTAGATCTAAAGCTTGTTTACTTTATTTTACTAATCATGGCCAGACCTCAACCTCACCATGACTATGCGCACAATTCCTTAACGTGCGTTTTCGCGCGGCTACGGTCGGAACCCCTTCTACGGTTAAAAAGCGTAGAACGCCCCGCACCCGAAACTATCAATGTTCAGGTGATGGTGGCTGTCGTTGCTTGCCGTGTTTTTGCAATATAAGGTTTTGTGTTCGTCGTTAGGGTTGTTGCTTTTTGACGTGACGCTGCAATCTATTTTGCCGCTCTTGTCTAATTTAATAGACTTCGGCCCGTTTCCGGAACAGGCCGTCGGAGGCATATTTGGACATTTAAATTCCAGAGAGACGGCCTCGCCGTGCGCCAGCCAGAATTGATAGCCATTTGACGTCTGTTGGGTCGTCAGGTCCCCGCTCTGGATTTCAAATTGGTAGTCAGTAGCCGTGTCTCCTGGCGGGCTGCACATCTGGTTTTTATAAGTGTCGCAAAAGTTATTGCAAAAATAGCTGTAGCTGCCGACGGTGGTGTACGACTCCCCTGTACTCTGCTGAGGGGTAGTAGTGCACGAGGCAGAGAAGACCAAGAGGAGGAGAAGAGCGGTACTGATGAGGAGCTTCATTTTTGACTCGCTTTAGTTATTTTTGCGTTTTCGCCGGAAATTACAGAAAAGCGACTTGCTTCGGTTCTGTCGCATCCAGGACCCTGAAAATCAGATCCAGTATAATACCTGCTCATATTTAATAGCAAACAGGTATTAAATGATCAGCTTCAAAGGGCGACATACCCCAAAATCAATCATTCTCCAATGTGTCCGCTGGTATTGCGCTTATAAATCCGGTCGTAAGACAGCCAAAGATATATGAAATCGACAGCGTAGTACTATAAATACCATATATATATCAATTTAACCAAATAAGCTTTAGGAGTTAAATATGATTGATTTATTGTTACATAATAAAAATCAATTATTGATTAATTTCGTTATCATGAGTTATTACAAGCGGTCTTAGCGCTATGTCAATTGGTGGAAGCTCAGCCTGATGAAACTGCTTTTGATAATGTAGTTCGGCATAATGAAAACGAAGATCCGGATGAAACTGATTTCAGCTATCTGGGTAAGAATTAAAACAGCTCGGAGCCACTCGAACTTCGTTGACTAAAGCAATCGACAGATTAGAACCATCGAAAGCTAAAAATATACTCAAGGGCTACGATGAATAGTGCAAGACATAACCAAGGTGTCATAGTGAACTCCGTTACGGCGCTTGAAAAGCAGCGCCTTCACTGCGTCACCATACACAGGGCGTTATGAGTAATTAATATGGAATCATACACAGCGCCTTGGCCCCTATTCGTTTTCTTAGGAATTATGGTTTCTTCTGTGATTTGGTGCTTGGATTCAACTCCGAAGTGCATCATCTAATAAGCCAGACTTTCAGTCTCGTTTGTATAATTTCAAGGAAAATTAATAAACCTTAAAATTATCAGACTGGCCAATCAATAGTTTAGCATCCGCTATAATCGCATTTTCAAATAGCTGATCAATAAAACCTTGGTAAAAATCACTATCGTCTATCTGGCAAGTACGGGATGAATCGATACTTGATACGAATAATCCAGTATCACCGATATAAAATGTTTTTGATTTAAATAGAGAACCAATAAAGCCAGCTGATTTATTATCCGAGTTTATATGGAATTTACCGAAAAAATCATTCCCTTCCGGATCATCGAAGAACTCCCCCCACTTAATATCTGGGCAGCCCTGAATGCTATTGTCTAGCTCAGACATTGTTTGGGTGACTAGCCAATTTCTGACATCAATTGGTTCCGGCAGTACTGATTGACCAGCAATAAAATTACAAAGTGAATGGTCATTGATCCTATCTATAATGGCTTTGTACGCTGGTTTAAAGTCATCTATACCATCTTTGATACCCACAGCGTGGAATATAGGGATGATATGAGCAGGGTTAGCCATGTCTTCAATAAAATGAGCCATACCACCCAAATAAGTCAGCCTATCTTCTTTCAACGGTGCATTGCTATATCCATACTTCAACCACTCCCAAACCTTGATATAGGACTTTTGAAAATACCCTAAATACTTTTGGCCTTCAGGTATTTTGGGATTATAGAAGTGCCAATTCTTGGCCCGGGCCCAAAGTGAAAAAGGATTGTGTTCAGTTTCAAAGGTGGTGGATGCTTGGCCGGTGTCCATCTGGGCGCTGGTTTTTGTAATTAACTCTATATCAGCGTCTTCATAAGCCCCTGCGGCGGGATGACCGCATTCTTTCAGCAGCATATGTGATAGCGGCATAATATGCTTGTGGCCAACTTCAGGGGTATACGAAAGAGCATGAAGAGGTATGATTAGCAATATTACAGCCTGACCTAACACTCTAATAATCCGCTCACTTGAAGGTACAGAGTTTAAACTCCAATTACATAGCTCTGTCATTCTTTGAACTCCAAATTTCATATTGTCCTTTTATACTACATAGATTGATCCGTGCGTTAAAATAGCAAAGTAAACCTAAGTTAAAAGATGGACAGTTAATGCTCGAGCATTAAGTCATCTACAATAAGTTGCAAGTAGATATAACATTACTATAAGTTATTTAATCTACTGCATTCTAACGGATAAATCATGAGCACTTGGGTTCAGATAACAAAGTACTTAATTTTACTTCTTACATTAATTCCATTTGCAATTTTTGCATTAATTGCTGGGCTCGTTAATAGAAAGTCCGGATGGCAAGTCATTCGCATCTGGAACAGGCTTTTTGCTTACTTATTTAATATAAAACTCGAAATTGAGTTCGAAGGAGATGCAAAAGATTTGGATAAAGGTGGGGTACTGGTTGGCTTAACTCAGCAAAGTATCATAGACCCAATATTAGCGTACGCCGCAATCAACCGTCACTGGCTTAGTATCTGGAACATTGAATATGCCATGATTCCATTTGTCGGATGGGTATCATGGATTTTAGGCTGGGTGATAGTTCGCCAGTGGGCCAATAACTCTCAACATCAATTAGCGAAAGCCGCTAATTATGCATCTACCGGAGGGCTAGTGTATTTATCAGCCGAAGGTAAGCGTAGCCAGGATGGATCTATAAACCCTTACAAAAAGGGCCCGGCTGTAATGGCGATCCAAGCCAAAACTCAAATTATACCCGCATATATTCATGGTTCTCGAAATTGCCTGCCGTATGGTGAGTGGAAGATCAAGCCAGGCACCGTAGTTTGCCGAATTCTCAAGCCGATTGATGTTTCAGGTATGTCTTACGAGGATCGCGACAAAGTTACTGAAGAACTCATTGAAATTGGCGCTAAAGAGAAATTAAGAGAGCCACTATATGCTAACCCTTAATCGTGCCTCCCCTAGACATAAAAAACCCTTTGCACTTAAAGTTCGATAAAAAAGTAGAATCTATATCAACCCTTGGCTATCCGACAAAAGGGTTTTATGTCAGTTAGAGATTTAATACCTCACCCTCCCCTTTATAAGTACACCCAGTTCAATCGCCACAACTGAGCCTTTAGCACATCCAGAAAAGTTTGCTTAACTTTCGCTATTTTTGCGTCACTTTGGCCGCTTAGCTTATCCCATTTGTTAACGTATTTAAAAAAAATCAGTTCTAAGAGACTTTGGCCTGTTAGCTAAAATTATTTTCTTAAATTTTCTGTATAGTTTCATTAAGGATGGTGAAAACCCTAAACCTGAGTTATTCACATACAAAATCTTTCTTGAACTTACAGAAGTATTAAAGCTAATGAAAAGCATCGATGAAAAGCACCTAGCCAAAATCATAGAAAAAATTCTGGAACTTCAATCTCTTCACAAGGATGAGGCACTAGAACATACTATTGGATTTTATCGCCTTCCTCAAATCCTCAACCTTATTCCAATGAGTAAATCCTCTTGGTGGAACGGAATAAATTCAGGGGACTTTCCAGAAGGATTTAACATTGGAAGCAATATTACGGTTTGGCAAAAATCTGATATACATAAACTTCTATAAAATGAATTTCATATAGCTAATTATTTTCTGACCTAAAGCTCAATGAACTTATCCTTATAAAAGCAGGGTAAGTTTTATTCAATTTTCAACTTACTCTCCACAATCATTACATAACTGGTGACTAAGTGATAATTACCTATCAACCCAAGGAAGTACTCGGTTACTTCCGTCTTAATCAGATATTAGAAATATTCCCCATCAGCGCTTCTACCTGGTGGGCTGGTGTAAAAACAGGAAGGTTTCCAAGCCCTGTCAAACTTGGCCCTCGGGCTACATACTGGAGGAAAATAGATATATTCATTCTAATTGAAAGAATTATTAATGGTGAACTAACGTAGGGCCCTGTCATATACCAGAAGTATAAGTTCATACCGACTTCTATAACAAACTTATAGCTAAATCATTGTATAAAACTGAAATAAGCGCTTTTGGGAAAATGAAATAAGTATAATTTTATAGTCACATAAGAATTTCCTTATGTAATTTTAGCCATATAGCTTTTAGGGGAAACTGAAATGACTGACTGCGAACTAATTACCAAGCGAGCAGCTATGGAGCTTGAACGGATATTTTCAATAGAGCCCTACAGTGACAACTTAGTTGTGGCTTTAGGTTCTTGGCGAGCTAATCATAATCGCGAGGCTCTACAAAACTTTATTGAGAGAAACCGTCAGAAAATCTTAGTCATCGAAGGTAATTTCGAAGATGTAATGATCTACTTAAAAGATCTACTTAAATCCACGTTAAACGAAGAATAAGGAGGCCATATGTGGGCAGCCTACTGCCCACCTCTTTACTAAAAATCAAAATTTCAGCAAATTATAGAAACAACTAATTGTTAAGTAAGAGCAATAGATGCTATATCAGGAGATAACCACATGACTAAGAAAACCCACCAAAGTTCAATACGCATTCCATGTACTTATGGTATACCTATTAAAGACATGCAAATGCGGCTTGACAGACTACTTCAAGTTAAAAATCGGCGTCCTATTTGTGCCATTTCTGCTTGGACTTACTGGGATATAGAGTACCAACAAGAAGAGATAGATGAATTAGCTAAAAACGGATTTTTACCTTCTGCTATTTTCTCAGAGAATATTATATGGGATGAACAAAATCGATGGCCTACGGGGTTTTGCGTAAAGTCCACATGGTTACAAAGTGTTGAACACGATTGTGTATTTCATACTAAGAACACAAGCTATTTATTAGTTGGGGCTGGTAAAAGGCACTCTATATCACCATACGAGTTTAATGCTATTCATTTTTAATGAAAGTCAGTAGCCTCTAGAATGTATCTTCTAAGAATATTGTTAATCCATTATCCAAACGTATAATTTTGTAACTCTCCTAAGAGGAGTTTAGACTCCCTCGAGTCACCGCAATAACATATAAGGCAAATTTAAACCCTAAATCCGGCGGCCAGCGTACCGAATCAGCAATGGGCCCTTTGGCATCTGTAATAAATGCAAGCTCTACATATCCTTCTTCATTAACCCCACTCTTTTTAATAATGTTGCATGTCTGATTGCGATAGCCATCTATCACTTTCCCCCAGTACAACCACTGCTTACACCTCTCTATAGATTCGTATGGATAGCAGGAATTGAGAGTTATCCTATAAAAGCTTCCCTGGGTGCCATTACAATCTAGATCTAGATCTTGAAATATTTTCAAGAAACGGGATAACTCGTTTACATCAGTAAAGCGTAAACTTGGACGATTCACTTGCCCATTCGTAATATAATAGTCGACACACCAGTCCACCCGACTACGTTTTCGGCCTGGTAATTTCCTGTAATTGGCAATCATCAATTCTGCTGTTCGTAAATGTCTCTTCTCTCGAGGAAAATCCATTATGACACCCCCCTTCTTCTTTAGATGACGATTAGTATTATGACCACTACCAGGAAAAGTCATTTTTTCAATTAACTCATATTCTTTTACACACTTTTCAAACACGCACTTATTCAATTGAAAGCTCTTTGAAAGAGCATCTACGGATAAACTATTAAGCTTTCTATCAACTAAGGCATTCCAGATATTAAATTCGCCCACTTCCTCGTAATCCGCTTCACGCCCCCTGACACCTATTCGTTTCAGATCCGGCTCGATCCAACCCGTTAAGTTAGGCGTAATGGACACCTTTGAAATTCGCCGGAGGCTAACCTTGTCAATAATTTGGATATTACGTGATTGATTCTTGGTTAATTGCTGAGCCCTACGAAGTGAAACACCTATAATTTCTGAGATTATTTTAGTGCTTAATTTCAGTGATGAATCCTGTAAAGATATATGGGCAATTAGAGAAGGCGTATGAAGGTAGTGCTCCAGCCCCATTTGAGGACTGGAATGCCCTAAAGTCCTTGCCATTTCATAGAGCATTGAATTACTAGGGTAACGAACATCACTTTGGCTAAACAAAGCGCTATACTCTTTTTCTACAACCCTCTTATCATAGTTAGGCAGTATCGAGGACCAAGGTTCATACACATTAAGATGCAAAGAAGACCAACGCCAGAGTGCCCAGCTCGCAAACGAATGCCTACAATGATGAAATCGAGCCTTAGGGTTTCCAGTAACAATTTGCAATAACCATTGAATATGACCAAAAATTGAAATTTCACTCACCCCTCCATCATTATCTTTAAAGAATAATAAATCCGAGTCTTTCGCCCCTAGGTTTTTTCTGAAAAAAATTAGCTCTTCTATATCCTCAATGAATTCATTGGGAATCTGAAACTCAACCAATATACGTCTAATACAATTTATTGACTTGAGCGTCCTAATATCTATAGGCCGAACCAATATTTCCTTTGTTCCTAGGCGCGTAAAGTCCTTAATTCGAAGGTATATAAGTTCCTTTCTACGGAGACCAGTATAAAAACCTATAATGAAGACTATTAGCCGAATTTTCATTATGCGACGTTCATCTTTGTTTCTGGAGAGCCTCTCTATCTGCTTCTTGTAGTATTTAACGCAAGTATCAAACTCTAGTTGCGTAATAATATTGGCATCTACATTACTAAACTTCTCTCTCGGACTCGCCCATAAAGAACCCGACCCTATATCCTCAACACCGCAACAAGTAACTAAAAAATCATGATAATCCCCTATGGTTTCAGAAAACCTATTCTTATTGCCTCCCTCCTTAATAACTTCTTCATAGAGATCAATGAGCTCATCAGATTCAACATCACGTGGTTCTATAGATCCAAAAATCGCCAGAAGCTCATCTGATATTTTAGATAGTTTCATCCGCATTGTAGCTACAGAGCTTTTATGTCCATACCAATTTCTTCCCTCTAATCGATTAACACACCATCGACAGAGATAATTCATAGTTGGAGACAAGAGGCTATTATTGTTAGAGATTATTTCCTTGATTTTCCCTACTAGCTTTTTCTTATGGTCTGGCTGACAATCCTTAAAACAATCAAGTAACTTATTATAAATAAACCCATCCGACTTATTTTGTAGATTCAAGCTTGTTTCAGAGTATACCGATTTTTTGTAACGACTAGCTTTTATGTGATCTTTTGACTTTGGCAAACACGGTGACAATCCAGATAAAAGGCGATGAAAACAAATAGGATCCAAAGATCGATTATCGATTACTCCGCTCACACTATCTATCAAGTAACTAGGCAAGTCGATTGACAGCCGCTTTAAAACACTTTCTAAAAATAACTTTTCTTTATTCAACCCTGTTCTATTCCACAAAAACTCTCCATTAGAGAATGTGTTTTTCATAACTTCAAAGTAAGATCTTTTATTAACTCCTGCAAAATTTGAATTACATTTATTTTCGTACCAAATTCCCAACAAGGCCAAAGTTATTGAGTCAGGAACCCAAACTTGTACATGCTCACCTTCTATAAGTGGGAGTTCATACCATACAACTCCTTTTAACATGTATGGTTTATTATTCAATTGTTTGTAGAATTCAACTATAAGCTCTTTCCTAAGTAACAATCCATTTCTTATAGCGGAGTACATAATCAGGCCACAAAGATCTATACAAGGTAAACTCCGGCATGATTCTAGCTTATTCTTGAACACCCCATCCAAACTATCGACTGCATCAATCCTGACTATGTCCCTCTCTATTATCCTCGCTGAAGGTCTCTTTAATTTTGCTATAGTACTAATTATGTTCTGTGATGAGTCCAGACAATTATTTTCAGACATATAGTCAAAAACGATTCTATTCGCTTCTTTAATTTTCTTTGAAAGCCCCATTAATATGAGTAAGCAATTAATCCTCTCAAATTCTTCCTTTCTTAATCTCCTATCACCTTTAGTTGGGCTATCTATCCAGGGGCATACCTTTCTAATTGCTTCCAATACCCCTTTCTTAATACACATCATCGCTGAAGCCCTTTCACAACCCGAATTCCCAACTCCTTGGAAAGTAAATCAATATATCCGTGGACCTCTTTATATATTGATTTCAAACTTCTGGACGAGTAAGACTCCCAAAATCTTTCCCCCCTAGCTCCGTGACCTAATAGCGTATCAATGGCCAGTGGCGTGCACCCTTTTTCTGTTAGGTAATTACGAAGGAGTTTACGATTAGAATTAGGTGGCAAACTAGTGTAAGGACTTAATTTTTCTGCAATTAATTTGGGCCTAACTTCTACGACTGAAAGATCAGGCTCGATAAAGAAAAAATCATATTTATTGACTTGAGAGCTAATCGGCAATCTTCTTTTAACCTTTCTACAGTGCTTCTCGTATTCCCTAGACAAAGCAAAAACAAGCTGGTGAGAAGGCATTATTCGCTCTTGAAAATGGTCTTCCGTTCCCTTATCACTAAATACAGCAATTTTATTATTATGAATTAGGTTCTTACTAAAAATAAAGGGCTGGCTAACACCTCTATACCCTGTCAATAACCCTTGTGAATAAAGACAATAAACAGTATAAAGATTATGAAACTCTCTCCACCAACCATAGCCTTTTTCTATTCGTTGAAGCTCTAATGTGTTAAGTAACGCTCTAATTACCTCCTTAACATGCTCCATCTTAGGTAGGTAGCGTGCTCCTACTGCACCCTCTATTTTAGGCATTTTAATATCGGTTAAGTTAACTGATATTAAATTCGATAAAGGCTCGATTAAACTAAGGTATATGGCCTTAATCTCCTCAAGCTCCAAAACCGTATAGAATTTTCTAGCTGAGGCAACTGGTATGGTGGCACTAAATGTAAGGCTTGCAGTCACTGCTTCAAAGGTACTGGAGCATCTAAGCTGGAGGTACATCTGAACCCTGTTCAGAGTTACCCTTTCGCCACAATTTCTAATAAGTTTTTTTACTCTATATTCAAGATCTAGGACGCCTTCGAAGAGCGTCAACTTCTTATCGACAGTTTCGGGCAGCTTCATCAACTCTTTAAACCCAAAAACATCGGGTAGCTCTATATATGGGTGACCTGTTTGAATTGAAACACCAGCAGTATTGGCGATTAGTGGATTCTTAAAACCCATGTTTAGACTTGGAATCAACCAGCTTTGGCTATCTAAGTCATAATAAATAACCCCTTCAAAATAATCTTGCTCAGATCGATCGTTACTGCGAATCACTTCCAATACTTTTATAGTCTCTATGCTCTGCCCTGTCGCAAACACACCTAGTAAGGCGGCACGTATCAGCCTATCTTCCTTTAGATCCTTTTCCTTCCTAACGACTTCAAACAACCCCACTATATCTTCATCCGTTAACCGCTGATTAGACCCCTGCAAATATTGATTATAGGAATTTATGGCGCGCTCTTTGCCTTTACTTCCTAATGAGTCCTGAAATTTTTGCGCTCTCTTACTTATTGAATAATCTTTGTTAAAGACAAATTCAACCGAAGGCTCCACTTCATTTGGCTCAATATCAGCGAGCTGAAACTCCAGTTTCATTTCATCACTTATATTTATATCAATTATGGCCCGAACTTCAGAGACTCCATGAATATCATCCTCATCGCCAGGGACCAAACGATTAACCTTGGTACTCTCACCAAAATACTCATCACCCTGTATTCCTCCATGTTTTCCAGTTCGTTGACCCTCTCCTTCAATTGACCGAGGCTTCCTACGTCTTGCTGGATCGCCACACATCACATCTAAAAACATCCCCTGAGAAGACAGTGCCTTTTTCCATTCCAAGTCAGCACCCTGCCCGTTGCCTTTACACGAATCCTTTAGACTAATAATTTCGGACCTTAATTCTTTGAGGCTAGAAATATTTTTGGTGGCTGCTCGTTTCAACCATGCTGGCCTTGAGGGAGACTGGTTAATTTTCGTAAAAACAAACAAAACCTGTATTTATCAACTTCCGTTAAATCAAGGTCATATTTATTCGCTCTATAACAGCCTAACAAGAAGATTTTTATCATTAAGACAAGAACTTGATTATCACTTCGCTTAAAGAAAGCCAATCCAGCATATAGGGGGTGTTTACCAATGATGTTTTTTGCAGATATTTCAAAGGGTATGGATATATTGTATGAAGCGGCCTGATTTATTTTTTCTATTTCTTTATTTTTAAGGGTCAGCTCCTCAAGCAAGACCGTAAAGCCGTTAAGTTCTGGTGGAAAACCAATAAAACAATCAGCTCTCTGAATTTTCAAATAAGTACTGGCTACAGCTACAATACACTGAAGTGAACTGGGGCCTTCAACTATATCTATGAAACTAGGAAGTTTCCCTTTTGCTGAATCCGATATAGGTAACTTATCTACATTAAGTTGCAGCTCTAATTGAGTACCTTCTTGTCGAGAGTTATTTGAATTATTTTTCATTTTACACCTCACATAAATTGGTTTCCTCCCTAAATATAAGTCCTTTTTTTCATTTCAAACTTATATATTGAATTATTTTCTTTGCCAGAAAAAATAATATAAAACCCTGAAAACATATAACAAAGAAAAAGGAGTTCAGGGTGACTTTGGCCGCTTAGCTGCTTGATTTTTTAAAAATCTAAGGAAAATTGATTTTGGCGTGACTTTGGCCGCTTAGCTGCTTGACTATTTCATTATCTAGAGTTGAGAGGCTTTACCTACAACAATCAACTCCCGTTACTTATTTATTATCATTTGATTGATCAGTTAAATTACCGCCTCAATTAAGGTAGTAAAAATGACATATCCCTAGAATAAAAAAATTGAACTTCAATATTAAAAAAGTTAATAGCGAAATTTTTTAAGCATTGGAAAACAAGCCTTCTAACTAGAATAAATTTAAAAGGTTAAATTTATTCTAAGAAGCCGTTGAAAATAGTGGTTTTTATGGTTTAAAAACTCATAGATAGTTACTAGTTGAAGATCGACTCCAATTGTTCGAACTGGGGCTTAAACTAAGCTCAAGCCGTTCTTAATGCCTATCAGGTGTTAGTCACTTAAGTTTGTTTATTGAATTAGCTTGAGTTTCTCGAAATAACCATAGCTCTGGGGAAAAGCAATCTATATTTGACGGCATCAAATTATAGAAATTCAATGAAATAGAAAGCAGACGTCCTATTGATTGGTATATATTATGACCCCTACAGGGAAGACGCTAAGATAAATACACAACCAGTAACTCGTCAATTCAAGGAGGACCATGAAAATTTCCCAGTCACAACTCAATAATGCCGCGGCCAAAGGCATCATTACCCATAAGCAGGCAACGGAGCTGTTTGACTTTTTTGGTGCCCAGCCAGATTCCAGCCCATCTTTTGACTTCACCCACCTGCTTTATTACATAGGCGGACTGATAGCCATTGGCGCCATGTCACTGTTTATGAATTTAGGTTGGGAGGCTTTCGGTGGCTGGGGTGTTTTCTTTATTTCACTACTGTACTCAAGTGTTGGACTGGCATTAACTAATCGTTTCCAAAGCAAAGGCCTCGCTGTTCCCGCCGGCATATGCGCCACCTTCGCAGTAGTATTAGTGCCCATGGCCATTTATGGACTTCAGCAAGCCCTAGGCTGGTGGCCAGATGATACTGCCTACAATGAATATCACCGCCAAATTAAGTGGCATTGGGTTTACATGGAGTTAGGCACCCTAGCCGCAGCACTGATTATCGCCAAGATATACAAATACCCTTTTCTTATCATGCCCATAGCCGTCACCCTTTGGTATATGACCATGGATATGGCTGTCATGATCACAGGCGAACGCCCTGAAATGGAAGTGCGCTCTATGGTGTCGATGTATACAGGGTTGTTAATGATTGGCCTGGCTTTCTGGGTAGATATTCGTTCACGGGTGTCTGCTGATTACCCTTTCTGGCTCTATATCTTTGGTGTAATAGCGTTTTGGGGAGGCATGACCAGCCAAGACTCTGATAGTGAGTTATCTAAATTTATCTATTTCAGCATTAACTTATTAATGATGGGGGTTGGTGTGTTACTGATAAGGCGAGTATTTGTCGTATTTGGAGCGATAGGTTCGGCTTTTTATCTAGGTCACCTAGCTCACACTGTTTTCAAGGACAGCTGGCTATTTCCTATCGCTTTGTCTGCCATAGGGCTTGGTGTGGTCTACCTCGGAGTTCTATGGCAAAAACATGAATCTGCAATCATCACTAAGGTACAAGGAATTTTACCAAAAGAACTAAGGGAACTGCTTGACTCCATGGGTCGCTAAAAATGACTTACAGTACAACGGCTGCCAAAACACCTAGCTGACTAACCGCTTTGGCTTTACTCTCCGGTCACGGGCGGCCTGCGCGTCAAATGAGAGTAAAGTTAAAGTGACCCACCTCAAGATAACGGTATAAGATTTAGTATCTCAAGCACTGTTTTAGAATTTTCTTAGGGGCCAAAAGTCTTCCCACTATATATATTGTTTTCTTCATGCCAACTGGAGGTGGCCCTACCCGTTCAGAACCACTCGCCTTACCAGCACTTCCTATGGTTAAAGCCTTAGGCCCTTCCAGTCGCCGCAAATTCACCCTAACCATTTATTAGTATTTCCTTTGAAATTTGGCATGTATTGAATGCCTGCTCCCCCTCGATGAGATTATATAAAGCTCGGTTTTTTTTGGTGGCCGTTAGCAAATACACTCAGGGCACCTTAGTTTTTAACCGATTTCATATTTTCAATTTCTTAATAAGGACTTGGCAACATGGCCACTTCGCGCAGCAACTCAGTAGAGATTAAATGTAGCGATATCACCAGTATTTCCTACATCAAAGATTCCCTTGTTATTACGGAAGGACAACCCTCGACGCCGCCAGCTACCATTTCTCAAAAAGGCGATAAATGGACTATCACCATGGAGTGCGGCCGCAAAGGAAATAGTTCAGTAGCTGGGCAATTTGAAAATTTGTCTGGTGGTAAGAACCATACTTTTAGCCCTGTTTCCTCAAGTGAAAAACCTAGCAATTTGAACTTTTATTTCGAGGTACAAGTATCTTTTAAAACTCCGTCTGGCACAAAGGAAGTAACCTTAGTAATGGGTCAAGGCCACCAAACACTATCGAATAACTGGTGGATTGGAGGCAATAGTGTTGTTTGTGATCACGACCAGGCAATGATTATCATCCTTAAAGCCCCAACAGGGGAGACTGATCAAGTTTATTCCCTTATTGGTGTTACAAATTGTTTTACTCTTTTGCCATGGGTTAACTAACTAATTATTCATTCTGTAAACTGGAGAATATCAAATGTCTAAATCGCATAACAATAAAGTAACAATTTCGTGTGCTAGCATTGCTTCAATTGAATATATCGACAACTCCCTCATCATCACTGAAGGGCAACCTTCTAGCCTACCTCTATATATTCACCAAAAAGGGAATGACTGGATTATTGAAATTAAGTGTGGCCGTAAAGGAAGTACTGGTGTTTCCAGTGCTTTTACTAATCAAAGCGGTGGACAAGGACACATATTTTCACCCAGTTGCTACTTAGATGAGAAACCTAGCAAATTGAATTTCAGTTTTTCAGTTCAGATTAATTTTCAAATAGGAGGTGCATTTTACCATGCTAAATTGAACCTAGCACAAGGACACACAGGAGCCAGTAACAATTGGTGGATCGGCGGACACTGTATGGCAAAATCAAATCTTGGAGTATTGAATCTCGCCTCTGCTGTGGGGGATAAGTTAATTGAGACGTATGTAATTTCTGGTGGTACGAGTGACTTTAATCTAACACCATTACTTAAAACCACACCTAATAGAGAGCACCATGACTGGCTTAAAAATATAAACGATGAAGAGTTAATTGGTAATATCAACCTCCCTGGCACCCATGACACTGTTGCCATTAATCGTTATATTTATACTCCTTATGCCTGCCAATCAAAAACAATTTCCGCTCAACTTAGAGACGGTATTCGAGTATTTGATATTAGAATAAGCGTTCATGAAAATGATGGCGTGTTTTCATTCATGACCTGTCATGGCAATTGGGGGCCTGATCTATTTACGGAATATCAAACTCTTTCCTCCGCCCTAGATGAATGCAGCTCCTTTCTCAGCTCATATCCAACCGAATTTATCGCTATATTACTTCAAATAGATGATTGGAATGGTAACCCAGAAAGCCAAGGCGCTTATGATTCACTAGCCGAAATGATCTATAGCTATCCTTATGCCGAAAGCGCTTCAATTCCAAAGTTAAAGGATGTTCGTGGAAGAATGTATTACATGAATAGGATTACCGTTAATGATCAACTGGGTGTTCCTGTAAAGTGGGTAACACCGACGGCAGGCTCTTATGCAAATGCTAACCCTAACCGAAGGTATGATATCTATGTACAGGACCAGCATAACAACTTAGATCTTCCTTTCTATACACAATACAAATATGATTTATTCATAGATGCAATACCATTTGCCCCTCGAGGTGGCGTTCTTTTAAACTACGCAAGTGCCACAACACCAATATTAACTGGCGTATATATTATGCCTCTATTTCTTCAGTTTATCGGAAATAGCCATGCTAGTGAGAGACCTTTAAGATTAGGTTGGTCTATGTTCGACTACGTTTCGACAACCTACTCTACCAATGAGTATGGTCAGATGGATGTAATAGATATCATCATATCTTCAAACTTCCAATACTCAGAATATGAAAAGCCATTTAAGGTAAACGGCCAACATGAGGCTCTGTAGTCAGAATTAATAACTCTTCCAAGTATTAACATAAATGCTTGGGAGAATTTATTATATTGATCGAAATACGGAGAGACTGAAAAAAGTCTAGCTATTGCTTCCAAAAGGCAACTTAAAATTGTATTTGTCGGCATTGGATATTAGTAAAAAGTAGCCCATGACTTTGACAAAGCAGGAACTAATATCAGTAGATTGAAGCTGGTGGTTAATTCAATCTATCTAACTGACAAAATCCCTTTTTGTAAATTTAGCCCAACTGAGGAGCATAAAAGTTCATTTTAAACCCAGCAAACATGCGCCTTTCCAGTCCCTAGTACTAGGGGCTGGAAAGTGCCGTTATTAGTGGACTTGGGGGAATTTGGTGACATTTTATGAATAAAAAGAAATACGAGTGTATTTAAGGTTCGAGTGGGGGGGCGTACCCGACCCCGCCGTTGCCTTTGAAGTATGACAGTTACTAGTCTCTCAGACAGTTTTCAGAAAACTGAATCTAAGTCGTAAAGTTCTGCGAGACATAATCTAATTAGAGTAATCAAAATATGTACAATCACTTTGGCTAGGTGCCCAAGTAACTACTCCCGAATGCCCCGTTAAATTATAATTAGAGTTATATTTGAAATCGGTATCGGTATAAGTAACCTCAACAGCCGAAAAATTACTTAGAGAAAGCATCCAAGAACCAGGGTACCGATTTAAAGAGCCTACATAAGTGTCAAATACAATATCTATGGGAGCAGTTGAATGACCACTTGAACTTGGCGAATATATAGCGGAATTCCCTATTTGAACCCACCCTGTATTGATGTGGGCTTTCACATGATAAACCCCATTTTCCATTACAGATAATTCATAGTTCCAAGTTATACCGTAAAATGAATTATTAGAATCACTGCTTAATAAGTCGGAGCAATACAACAAGCCTACTACCGCAGAACCAGCTCCATCAGCTCCATCCAGACCATTGGTACCGTCTAGGCCATCAACCCCATCCACTCCGTCATGAATAACGACACTAGTACCGTCTTCACAGCTAATAGTGGCAGTACCATCAAAATTATCATTAACGCTACACCCCATATTTGAGCTAACAATTTGAACTACATTACATAAATATTGAGTATCCTGAATTTCGCTACTACCCAATATACCGCTAGAATTTAGATCTAACCCAGAGACAATTTTCTTGCCACCATATTCGCAATTATCCCCTTCTGGCTCATCATAAATTCGAATTAAACTAGTCAGCCCATCCTCTCCATCCTCTCCATCGTCTCCATCGTCTCCATCCTCTCCATCCTCTCCATCCTCTCCATCCTCTCCATCCTCTCCATCCTCTCCATCCTCCCCATTTGAACCATCCTCTCCATCTGAACCATTTAACCCTACCACGCCATCTAAACCGTGACAGATTATAGAGCTCCCAGAGACTTCACTTTCATCCAACACTCTGTTCTCATTTACATCAAAGCCTGAATCAATGCGTACACCTCCATTCTCACAACCGTTGGAACCAGGAGGGATTAGTGTCGCTATGGTTTTTGTTGATTGGTTTAAAGAATTATCTTGTATATCAACATTAAGTTCTTCACTGTCACCTTCTTGACCAGCACCACCGCAACCAAAAAGCGTTGTTGCCAGCAATAAGATAAAAATAACTCGTCTCATGAATTACTCCTAAATCCAATCCATTCTTTAAACTTAGCATTCGAATTTAACGTTTGCAGAACTAAAAACTAAGAGTTTGTCATGATTTTGTATCTAGCCTGTTACAACCAGTGAAGGCATTAGATTTGGATTGACACGCTAAACTCATAGGATTGGTAAATATAATAAGTTTTAAAATATAGCAACTTCTACATTTGGTGGAATTTACCATGATTTAAATGAAATATAATTTTAGGCATCTGTAGGAAGGTATGAGTGGAGGAGCCAATATGTGAAATTTTCTTTAAGTTTTTGATGTTATCGACTTTACTTTATCTTGAGATTAATCTCATTAATTCTAATGATAATAGGGCGAAAAGTGCTTACTTATAAGACAGGCTACGTTTTTATATTTTTTCTTATGCTTAGCTCCCCCCTATCCCAGGCTAACGAATGGGTCTGTGATAGTATCGCCAGCTCTAAATTAGGTGAGAAAACTTACTTAGTATGTGGAGTTGCAATAGCCAACACAGAAACTAAGTCTAGGATGCTAGCACTTAAATCTGCATATAAAGAATTTGATGAAATTTGTGGTCGATCTCGCTCTTGTCGTGGATTTGAAACAGATGTAAATCCTAAAAGAAATGAATGTACTAAAAAAAATAACCGTTACAGGTGTCTTAGAAGTCTGATAATTACAGTTTTGAATGACAAGACGCAAGATTCATCAGATGCACTAGCGTCATTAGATGAAGAATTGAGCCGAACTGAACGAGAATACCAGGAGTTGCGTGAGCTAGAAATGAAGCGTCGGCGAATAAAAGAACTCGAGTGGCGAATGGAAAATAATAAGTATGAACACGAAAAAGAGAGTGATCGACATTTATCGATATATATAGGTTTCCAGCAGACTAATTGGAAGCCAACAAATGAAGAATTCGTAACAGATGATATCGATGGGATTAATATCATGAATCAATCAATCAAACTTCAATACGATTGGTCAGATCGTTTAGCAGCTTATCTTAATTATACTAAAGGTGATTATAAGGAAAGTGAAGAAATAGAAGATCGTTATGATGGTAATTATAATGATAGAGTGAGTGTTGAGCAGGATTCAAAAGAAATTGGAATATCGGTTTACCCTCATGGTAAAAAAAACTCTGGAGCCAATCTTGGCCTAGGATTAAGTTATTTTAATTATGATATATCAGAGGAATATCAAAGAGAGGAAATAACAAATGCATCAGCTGACATTGTGCGACCATTTATTAAAGCGGGTTGGACGTTTGGTTGGTACCCTGTAATCATCGAGGGCTCATGGCAGCTGTATACTAACAACAAAGATGGATTTACTTATAGTTCCATAGGGCTATATATAGGTACTCCTATTTACTAGCTTTTCTCTGCAATTATTCCTTTAATTCTGCTTTAAATAAATTGGACTACATTAAATCCAAATCCTTAAGCTTTGTACCCGATTAATTTTTCCAAGATGTCAGCCCATTAGTAGAACCACCACGTACAATAGCCCCTGCTGCACTTGGACTAGAAAACTCATAGTCCTGTGCAAATATGTAATGCCCACCCTGATCAACTAATAAACCGCTCTCTAGGTGCATATCTCGCTTGGTGATCCAGTTTGCTGCTGAAGCTCTGTATTCTTTAACCGCTTGTGAACCTTTGAATACCACGAAGCCTTTCGCTGTACGCTTTCCGGTTGCCACAAGTCCTTTAATACTACAGGTAAGTAGATCTTCTTTCTGGCTGGCATTATTGTCTATGACATTAAACACATAGACTGCATTACCCAGTGACAGTAAAGGTAGTAGCTGAAGTCCTTTTTCTAAAAACACTTTTACTCAATAAAGCCACCTCCGCTTGATCAGATTCAGGTAACTTAGCACCACTATTGGCACTGTTTAATAACTCAACGGCATTTGATTGGTCTGCCAGTACGATAAGCGCACCTTCCAAGTACCGTATGTGCGCCTTGGTAAGGTTTTCATCCTCTCCCCACACAAAGAGGGACAAATACAGCAACCTGATTCCATTCTCGTTTGTCATGCTGCTTTAAGCGCTTAGTAACTGATTCGGCTTCACCAATATAAAGCGTTGGACTCTTTAATTTAAAAAGTTTGTTTATCGGCATCAACTCCGGTTAGGAAGTAGATACCAGGACTAAGCAGTTCTTCACGCTGTAATGGCTACGCTAGTTCAGAGTGTGGACTTGCAATTGCTTTGCCCGTCCAGTTGGATATTTCAGCGATGTGAATGTCAGCTGGCTGCATGTGCTCATAGCCTCAATTGGTTTATTTTGCTAGTGATACAGTCCAAACGCACATTACAATCTAACAGTCCAGCATAAAAAAATGACCACCAATTATTTGGAGTATCGTATTCTTCATCGCTATCTTCTAATTTATCCTGAATTGCAGTCTCCACATCACTTCTAACAACCATCCCTCTAGGTAAATAAGACCTAAGTAGTTTATGAGGTTTGTTGAACATAGCTCCCCAGCGTTTTTCCAGCCAGTCTAAAATTTTATTATTCAGAACAACTTCATTCAAATGGAAATTTAAGACCTTTTTTTGTTCATGATAGTCGTCGATTATAATCATACTAATTTGAGGAGACTCAAAGGTACCCGAGAACTTAGCCTTAAAAACTCGATGCTTTATGAAAGTATCATAATAAGGATGTATTACTCGCTCTGGCTCTCGATCCCCTTTTACCGTTGTATTTCTTTTTGAGTTGCAGTCACATGCAGGCACTAGATTCTTAGAAAGAACAGCGAAGCTTGGATAATCATCTTTGGGTAGATAGTGGTCTAATGTCCCTTTCCCTAACCCCCCACACATAGGACAAATATCCGGTGATAATTTATCCCTATATTCTTTTATAAATCCTAATTGATATTTTGGTGGATTTTCATATAACAACTTTAACTTACTAGCAAGATTCCCTTCTAGGTTTAATGAATTAACTTCCCAAGGATTTCCTGCATATGCTTCATATTGTAGATAGTGAGCCAGAAGGTTATTAATGTTTCTAGAAAGAATATCGTTTTCTTTTAATCGGGCATTGAGAGATAAATCACTAAGCTCATTAATATCATCAACAAGTGGTGGATCAATCTTCTTCACGATTAATCTCCAATCGACGTCTCAAATACATAATAACATCTGAAGATAGCTCCCCTTTAAGGGCCTCTATCTCACGGATAATCCCTCCCTTGTCTGAAGGTAACTTTTCAATTAATTTATCTACAAGGCTATTGGTTATATCGTCATCAAATACAAAATAAGATATTGAGCCTACATCAGCACCAAATGTTTTAAGCCTTGGGCGAATAATATCAACAGCGCCATATTCATTTCGTTTAAAAATATGTACTTGATCTCTAGGCACCTCTCTAACAAAATAAGCACTATGTGTCGCCATAATAGCTTGAGAACCCGTTGCTTCTAAAAGACTATCAAGTAAACGAGTAAAATCAGATATATAGTTAGGATGCATATGCGTCTCTGGCTCATCCAACAAAATCAGCGTTCCATTTTCAATAAACAAACAAGCTTGAACTGCAAAGCAAATAAACGATAATTGGCCGCTACTAAATGGGTACACCTTTCTGTCAATTAGGTTTTTGGGTTGCGATGTTTTCACTACTGCTCCCATCAGATCTAACCTCTCTTGTTCACTTCCTTTATTAATTTTAGATATTCGGACGTAATGCTTACCCTTATAATAGATAATCCCCCGTAGGTCTTGATCATCATCTATATCAACTTCAACGACAGTATTTTTAAATTCAGACATAAAGGAAAGTGAGGCTTGGAATATCTCATATCGAAGTTGACCCGCAATCTCTTCTTCAGATCTGAGCAATTGAACAATCGAATCACCAAACCCTTGGGAGCTTTTAGAGCGATTTTTGCCTCCTAAGTAAATTTTTCTATATTTTATCCACTTATTGCTAGCCCTTTCCGGCGGGAAGCTGCTGCTTGTATCGCCCGGAGATACAATGGCCAGTAGTCGACTTATCATTGGACGTTCTAAGTGTACATCCACTAATTGTCCGCGCCCATATAGTAATGACTTTGAGATGGCCATCAATGCCTGACTTTTACCTAAACCATTTTTTCCAATTAAAACATTGATTCTCTTTGGTAAAAGCGATTTTTGATCAAATTTTAAATTAAGCTCCAACTCATCACTAAAGGCATCCAAATTGTATTTTAATAAGAGATTAGATGACATTGCACTTAGGTCTTCCCCCATTAAACCGTCTAAAATGCTTTCTGCATTATGATAAGCAAAGAAATGATCAGCATTACGCATAAATGCTCTTTTAAAAACGTCAGTTTTTTCAGCCCTATCAACTAATAATGACTTGCTCGACCTTTTTTTCAATTCAACTAAATCATTCATGGCTCCTAATATAGATCTGGCAATATCATAGTCTTCCTGAGAAACCATCAATGTCCTATATTCGCTCATACTCCCCAATAAAGTAAAAAAATCAGGTAACCGAGAAGCTGGAGTAGGCTCATTTCGAAGTTCAATTACATTATTTTTAATTCTAGAGGTTTCAGCATCAATAAAACCTAAAAGCAGCTCACCCCCAAGAATACAATCACCCTGTGAATTCAGTACGTGAACGTTATAACTGATGCGAAATTTAAAATCATTCCAATCATTATTTACAGGACTAAAAAAAATATGGTGCTTATCTGACTTAAACTTACATTCCCGCCAATCGCCAAAGTAAACTTCAAATTCATACTCTTCTTTTTTAAACGGTTTACCTATCAAACTAAATCCTCTGGATAATGATTCCATCCTAATTTTAATTTATTATTCTAACAACTACATATATTTAACACACGACCTGCAATGTTTCGTCAACATTATCTCTAGCTAACCTACGCAGAATGCTTTATTACTGGCACATTTAAAGCTTCTACTTCGTGCCACTATTAATACAAGGATTATTACTTCTTTTTACTAACAGCCTCTTAAAACAATCTTTTACCTGCTATATCCTCTTATTACTATGCCTGCTCTACATGTATACTTTAAAAAATTCGCAAACCTATTCTTCGTTTATATATTCTAATACCGAATCAGATTCATATAACGTAATAAAAAGTAACAATTCCCGATATCTATTACCTTTAAACCAAAACGGATCATGCATAGCGTAGGTAAACAACAGTGAAAGCAGCAAATAAAAACTCACAATCGCAATATATAGCTCTTTTCCCTCTTCAGCACTGGGCGCTAAAGAAAAGATAATAGTAATCAATAAAGAGACACATACACCCACTAGCCATATTCGGAATACTGCTAACCCTTGGTCCTGTTGCAGCCTAGTTTGAATCAGTTCTTTTACCTTATCAAAAGGAAAATCCTTGTGTTTGTATATTTCATGCAATCCATCCTTAAACATGAAATAACGTTCGTACTGATAGAATGTATAAGTTAGTAAGCGTTGATAGCGCCGAGTTTTTTCTTTGCCCACCCCATGTTTTTTAAGCAAGTAGAAATAGAAGATAGCCACCCCTGAAATGAGCCCAATAATGGAAAGCAAGATACTGTTTTTTTGATCTGTACCGATAAATTTAAACAGCACGCCCGTCAGAATAGACGAGAAAATCATCAACGTGGCGACAACAAACAAAAACCAATAAAGATTTGGATTTGGTACCCCTTTAAAAAAGACTTTAATAGCCTGCCAACGGGTACATTCGTTGTATGTATCGCACGCAGTATGAAAATCGGTTAGGTTGTCCTTAACCATTTTTTGATAACCCTTTTTAATTAAGTGCTTGTTCGGCCATGGAATCGGCTAGGTAAAGTTGGGTGGTTTGAGTTTCCCTCAGGCGTTTTTTTAGGGTGTCGCATATGGCCATGAGTTCATTAATTTTGGCTACGATACGAGGCTGCTCAGTTTCAGGAGGTACTGGCGTTATCAGGTCAGTTACATCATTCATTTTAAGATTGGGCTGCAAACCTGAGCCGCCAAACCTATTTCGATACAACCCTAATACAAAATTGCTCTGCATAAATTGATATAAAAACTGCGTGTTACTAAATGCCCTGATTGCAGCAACTCGCTGATTAAGTAGCGCATTATGGTAAGAAGCCGGACATGAACTTACTTTTAGGCCATTAGATATGTATGGTCTAGTCAGCGCCATAACCAAGTCCCCCTCCTCTACTTTATAATTCTTATATTTTTCAGTAAAATTTTCTGGAAGGTACTCTTCAGTTTCGATCAGCTCTCCAACGCCTACATTCGTAATCTTTATAACGCGAGTACTACCTGTTTCATTGAAGTCTCCGCTTTTGAAAGAGTTTCCTGCAAAAACATAAGCTAAATCCCCTAAGCGTGAATACGTCCACCCCTTCGGCAGATCAAACGGCTTTTCATCATCACTGATTTCTGGAAGCGGCTTCTGCTTTTTAATTTTATTATTTTTTATCAACTGCTCTTTTTCTTTGGCGATTTTCTCTAGCAACACACTTGCGGGTTCGTCATTTGGGTCTTGTGGTACTAGCTTGCCCATGACGGCCAGTTGCAGGATGGTTTGTTTTAGCTGGTCGATACTGTGCTCTGTGGTGAACAGTACATCGAAGTGTTGTGCTAAGCGGTTCCATGCTTGGTCAAAACTACTTACTTGGGAAGTACTTGTTTGAGAGTCGCTTTCTTTAGTGCCCGTTGTTTGTGCAGCGTTTAATAATGTATTAAGTAGGGTTTCTACTAGGGTTTGGTGGGCGGTTAAGCTGGTTTCGGTTTGCTGTTCTAATTGATCGCATAGGGCCATGAGTTCGTTGACTTTGGCGACGATGCGAGGTTGTTCGGCTTCAGGGGGGATTAAGACCACTACCTCACGAACTTTATCTGCATTTAGATTCAAAACAACCGCACCAGCAGCTGCTTTTTTAAACGCCTTAATAATAAACGGTGACGACAAGAGTATATATAAATAGTCTTTATCTATTGATGGGGGAGGACTAATTCGTAACCATCCATCGTGAATACACCCTGTAATTTTTGATATATAGGGTCTGCCAAAGCTCATAGAGTTAGTTAATAAGAAATCTCCTGGATAAACCATCCTAGTTTTGGCTAACCCTTCCTTAATAATTCTTTCGTTTGTGGAAGTTATATATTTACCACCTTGCTCAGTATCACCAATTTTAATCCAATTGAGCCCTGCAGGGTCTTCTGTTAGAAAGGACTTTATTGGCCTCGGGGAACCACCTCGCTCAATTAAGGCAATATCGCCGAATAAGGAACTTTCCCAACCGTTCGGCAAATCAAACGACTTATTTCCTTCACTATTTTCCGCCAACGGTTTCTGCTTTTTAATCTTACCATCTTTTATCAATTGCTCTTTTTCAGCCGCAATCTTTTCTAACAATACCGAAGCAGGCTCATCTTTCGGATTTTGCGGCACTAACAAACCACGCACAGCCAGCTCTAAAATCAACTCACGCAGTTTTTTAATTCCGTAAAGTTCTGTTTTTTTACTGCTGCCACGGCCTTGAGAACCGCGCTTTTTTATGGCCGATGTCCATACATCTATATTTTCGGTGATCAACCGCTCGGCTGATGGTTTTGAGGCAGCCATTACTTACTACCTTTAGCACTATTCGTAGAACTATTTGAAAGAGCATTAGAAAGAATGTCTTTTAACTGGTCACGCAATTTTTGAATATCCGCTTGCTGTTTTGAATAATCCGCCAGCAACTCTTCTGGGTCATGACTGATGACTTCACCCACGTGGGGGTTCTTAATGTCTAGATTGTAATTACTGGCAATAATGTCTTTTATGCTAACTTTCCAAGCTTGCTCATTTTCTTGGCGATTTTTACGCTTGGTTTTAGCAGCTATGTCTTTACCCTCGCCCCACCAGTCGGCGCAGGCTTCGAAGTCTGCCAGTTTCATTGGCTTAGTTTTATTGAAGGCTTTCACGCCACCTGGCAAGGGTACTTCGTAATACCAAACGTCTTTGGTGGGCTTACCTTTCTCGAAGAAAAGGATATTGGTTTTAATACTGGTATAAGGAGCAAATACAGAGTTAGGCAGGCGCACCACTGTGTGCAGGTTACACTCGTCTAGTAATAGCTTTTTAATTTTGGTTTTGACGCCCTCACCAAATAAGGTGCCGTCGGGCAATACTACGGCTGCGCGGCCTTTGTCGTTTAACACCTCAATGATGTATTGCAAAAACAAATCAGCGGTTTCGCGGGTTTGATATTCAGATGGAAAGTTCTTTTCTATGCCGTCTTCTTCGGTGCCACCAAAGGGTGGGTTAGATACCACTACGTCGACCATGTCGTCGTCATCTAAACTGGAAAGCGGTTTACTTAGGGTGTTGCCGTGGCGAATGTTTTTAGGCACTTCTATGCCGTGCAATAACATGTTGGTGGTACACAGTAAGTGCGGCAGTTGTTTTTTCTCTACCCCGTGCACACTGTCTTGCAGCTTTTGCTGGTCTTCGGAGGTTTTAACCTGCTTTTTTAATAAGTCTACGGTGCAGGCTAAAAATCCACCGGTGCCACAGGCTGGGTCAAGTACACTTTCGCCTAGCTTGGGCTGCATCATGTGAATGATAAAACGGGTGACGGCGCGGGGGGTATAAAACTCTCCGGCGTTACCGGCGCTTTGTAGGTCTTTTAATATTTGCTCGTACAAATCACCAAACAGGTGACGTTGCTTTGAATCGGTGAAGTCTATGTCGTTTAGCTTGTTAATGACTTGGCGCAATAGTGTGCCGTTTTTCATGTAGTTAAAAGCATCGCTAAAGGCTTCTTTGGCCACATAACCGCGCGGGTTGGCTTTAATCGGTGCGGGTAAGTCTTTTAGGTTTTGAATCAGGTCGTTGTTTACGAATTCTAGTAGCTCGTTGCCTGTTATGCCCTGGCTATTGGCTGCCCAGTTGCGCCATAGGTATTTTGTTGGAATGGGGGCTTTGTAGTTGTCTTGCTCGTCTTCTAGCTCTTCTTCTTGGGCGTCGAATATTTTAAGAAACAACAACCAAGATAACTGGCCTAAACGCTGTGCATCGCCATCGACCCCTGCGTCTTTGCGCATGATGTCTTGGATAGATTTAATGGCGCTTGAAATACTCATATTGCTCTCTGTATAAATAACAAAACGGTTTGCACCTTACTGGCTACAAACCGTTTAAAATTTGATCGACATACTGGCTTAATACTTAGCCTATTATTCAGGCTGTTTGTGGCTCGTGTTGCTGGGCCGTGTCGTATAAGGCGTCTTCTAATTCACTGATGGCTTGCTCGTATTGCTCTTTACCACCAAAGGCGTTCTTTTTGATTTCTATTGGTCGGCCAATTTTATCAAATGGCGTGACCTTAAGCACTTGCTTAGATTCTATTTCACTAATGCCGCTGTCGGCGTATTTATCTAATAGGGTATTGAGTACAGTTTGAGCAGTTTCGCTGTATTTGCCAAAGTAATTACGCTTTTTGACGTTGTCGGCACGCTCTTTACGGGTAAGCGGTGGCTGATCGAAGGCTACGTGACAGATTAAGTCGAATGGATCTAGTTCGCGGCTTACATCGTCTTCTAGGGCTTGCCAAATAACACCTTCGCTGGCTAATTCATCGATGATGGCTTGCTTACGCTCGGTGGCGTTCCATTTTTTTATGAAGTCACCCATGGTGGCAAACTGCTTGTGAATGGTGTTGCGGGTGTAGTCTTTGAATGATTCGGTGACGAGCTTGCCGTCGGTATCGTAATACTGCACGCGCTCGGCCATTTTTTTAACGGTAACGCCGCTTACATGGAATTTGATAAACTTTTCTTTTTCGTCATCGTTTATGGGGCCATCAGTCCATTCGCTATCAGTGCCTTGGCCGTTACCTTTGGCGCTGTATTCACCCTCTTCTTCGGCAACACCTTCACCTGTATTCTCATGGTCTTGGCCATCTCTATGTTCACTGTCTGTACTAGAGCTATCAATCTCCCCCTCGCCTTCAATGATTTCTTCTGACGTAGTGACCATGACTTTTTCTGGGGTGCCATCAAAGCGCTCATCGGCAAACAACTCGGTGGCTTTTTTGAAGTCTAAAATGGTAAACCAAAGCTTGTTGTAGCGATCATCTATGCGAGTGCCGCGGCCAATGATTTGCTTAAACTTGGTCATGGATTGAATGCCTTGATCGAGCACCACTAGCTTACAGGTTTTAGCATCTACCCCTGTGGTCATAAGCTCTGATGTAGTAGCAATAACAGGGTAAGGTTTTTTGGGGTTAATAAAGTTATCTAACTGGGCTTTACCAAGGTCATCATCCCCAGTGATTTTCATGACGTATTTTTCGTTCTTTTCCACTTGCTCTGAGTTTAGGTTTACCAAAGCACGGCGCATACGTTCGGCATGGTTAATGTCATTGCAAAAGACAATGGTTTTGGCCATGGGATCAGTACGCTTTAAATAGGCGGTGATGGTTTCAGCCACCAGCTGGGTTCGTTCGTCAATAACTAGAGTACGATCAAAATCTTTGCCGTTATAAATACGGTCTTTAATGGTTTCACCGTTTTTATCTACCTGGCCTTTCTCTGGTCTCCAGCCTTGTAAGTCTACGTCTATGTCTACCCGCACCACTTTATAAGGGGCGAGGAAGCCATCTTCTATGCCCTCTTTAAGTGAGTAGGTATATACAGGGTCACCAAAGTATTCGATGTTTGATACTTCGTCGGTTTCTTTGGGGGTAGCGGTTAAGCCTACCTGAGTGGCTGAGCCAAAGTATTCTAAGATTTCACGCCACGCGCTGTCCTCTGCGGCACTGCCACGGTGACACTCGTCTATAACGATTAAATCAAAGAAATCTGGGTCTACTTGCTTGTAGGCTTTTTGATGTTCTTCTGGCCCTGTTAACGCTTGATACAGCGCCAGGTGAATTTCGTATGCTGGGTCTACCGTGCGGCCGGTGATTTTGGTCATGGCTTCGCCAAACGGCTGAAAGTCATTAATGCGAGTTTGATCCACCAGTATATTACGGTCGGCTAGAAACAAAATCCGCTTCTTTTGTTTTGCTTTCCATAAGCGCCAAATGATTTGAAAGGCGGTATAGGTTTTACCTGTACCTGTGGCCATGACGAGTAGATTGCGGTCTTGCCCACGGGAAATGGCTTCTACAGTTTTGTTAATGGCTTGTAGTTGGTAATAACGTGGGGCTTTGCCACTGCCATCATCGTAATAATCTTGGGTGATGAAAGGTAACTGGTGATCTGTGTAGCCTTTAAAGGCGCAGTACTTATTCCATAATTGTTGCGGAGTTGGAAAGTCTTCTAGGGTGATTTGTGTTTCTAGCTGACCACCATTAGCTGGAGCGGTTTTGTCATGGAAGATAAAACCATCTCCGTTACTGGCAAAGGCAAACGGCACATCTAAAAGCCGAGCATAATCTAAGCCCTGCTGCATGCCTTTGCCTATATCGTGTTTATTGGCTTTGGCTTCTATTACCGCTAATGGCATGTTGGGTTTGTGGTACAAAACAATATCGGCTGACTTGACGGTTTTACGCATACCGATGTTGCCACGGACGATAACCTTACCATCACGCAGCGCCACTTCTTGGCGAATTTGCAGCATGTCATCCCAGCCAGACGCTTTAACGGCGGGCAGAATGTATTTGCTGATGATGTCGGCTTCGCTGAGTGATTTTTTGTCCATGTGCCGCGAACGTCCTTACGTGCTTTGAGCTTCTATCTACTGATACTAAAGAATGAACCTTGCTGGAAGGTTGCGCCAAATTGGTACACTCTCCTTAATTCACACTTTTATACAGGATTGTGACGTATTTCACCACATTTGCTGTAGGGATTTACTGTTCTTAACAGTGGGATAATGACATGTATCACCCGCTAATTAACAGAATAAGCCCCTGATAAATAACAAAATTAGCTAAAACCGAATCTCATACTCATGATAAGCCGAGTCAATATCCGCCTGAGTGAGCCCGATATAGCGCATGGTCACCCCTGAATCTTTGTGATTTAACACCTTACAAATTCGCTCTATGCGCTCCCCTGCTGAATACATGGTCCAGCCTAGGGTTTTACGCATACTGTGGGTACCCAGTTTAAGACCTAGAATACCCCCTACTTCTTTAAACGCAGCTGATACCGACTGTCTTGAGATGGGTTTATTTTTAGCGCGATTACAGTCCACCTGAAATAGATAATTATGATGTGGGTTTAACTTATGACGGCGCTGCACCACGGACATGGCTGTGGCATTTAGGGGGATGGATCGGCGTTTTTTGGTTTTACCTTCTATAAGAGTGAGTTTACCGGTTAAAGCATGCTCCATGGTGATTAAGCGTAAGTCGCTAATTCTAAGAGCCGCATTCACCCCAAAGATCCACATATGGCTATAAATACTGCCGTAGTGTTTTTCTAATAGTGAAGCTATTCGTTTTATTTCTTCTTTGGATTTAACCGCGTCGACTATCTGCATGTTACACCCTCACAATTGACTAAGTGTTAGGTGTTTTATACCGCAGGTTGGATTTCCCACAATGGGTGATTTGAAGACAGATATTGGAGGGCTTGGCTAGGTGACAAAACTATATTGTGTCGGTTAAACATCCACTTTAAAACTTTGATAATGCAAGATCCCTAGGCGACTCCCTTACCCAAACAACCAGCACTAACTATCTTTTATTGGCTGGATTATTGGCTGGATTATTGGCTGGATTATTGGCTGGATTATTGGCTGGATTATTAATCCAATCAAACCAACACCAAATAAAACACTATAAGCCCCCTATATTTTACTGACTTTAGGGCATTTAATGTAATTATGTCTATTTAGCCACCTTCAAATTATTGACCGGATTAATAGCAGGATTATTGCTAAAAAACCAGGGTCTTCTAGCTGACAAAACACCATTGTGCCACCTAGCCAAAAAGCATTCAAACCTCATGAATTTTTTGGCTTAGTCACCCCAAAGCCTCAAGCGCATCGCTCAAGTTTTGTGGCGCCATAAACATATCAGTT